>Ga0172381_10000016_pt1 | contig 197371 bp, 189 predicted proteins | sample Leawel6488metaG_FD_119754 | JGI IMG/M metagenome (GOLD analysis project Ga0172381, IMG submission 119754) | Leachate microbial communities from a municipal landfill in Southern Ontario, Canada - Leachate well 64-88 metaG | ecosystem: Engineered > Solid waste > Landfill > Unclassified | place...
AGCGCGCAAAACTTATACATATTCCCCTGCAATTGGTATGAGCAGTGGGCGAGTGGCTTAGTCCGGATAGAGCGTTAGCCTCCTAAGCTAATGGTCGGGGGTTCAAATCCCCCCTCGCCCGTAAGGACATTTTTAGGGCAGGTTAATTACCAAACGGCCAGATACGTGATCCCTAACGTATGGGCCTCGCAGGATTTTTCACCATTACCCGCCCGGCAAACTCGTTTGTCGCCGGGCTTGCGGCAGTCGTCGCGTACCTTATTGCCACCGGTACGCTCGTGCCCGGTGTCATCCTGCTCATGGCCGTTGTCACCCTCATTACCGCAGCCGGGAACGTGATCAACGATTACTTCGATGCGGAGATTGATGCGATCAACCGCCCCGAGCGTCCCCTCCCATCCGGCACCGTGAGCCGGAACGCCGCACTGGTGTATGCGGGAGTCCTGTTTTTCCTTGGCATTCTCCTGAGCGGGTTTACCTCTCCGCTCTGCCTGGTAATTGCCCTCTTTAATGCCGTGCTCCTTGTCGCCTATGCGGCCCGGCTCAAGAGCACGCCGTTTTTCGGGAATGTAGCGGTCTCGTATCTTGCGGCAAGCATCTTTCTCTTTGGCGGGGCGCTTGCCGGCGGGGACCGGCTGCTGGACATGCTGCCCCTTGTCGTCATCACGTTCCTTGCGATGCTCGCCCGGGAACTCTTAAAAGATGCCGAGGACATTGAAGGGGATCGCGCCGGGGGAGCCGATACCCTGCCCATCCGGATCGGCGTACGAAAGACCGCCCTTCTGGCATTCATCTTTACGGTCGCGGCCATCGCGGCAAGCATGCTGCCCTGGTTCTGGTGGGGGGCATGGTATCTCCTTGGCATCGCCCTCGTCGACATCGTTATCATTGTAGCTGCAGTCAGGGCGCTCGGATGCACAGATCCCGCCCGGCTCAAAGCGGCCGGATCGACGAACCTTCTCAAGATCGGGATGTTTGCCTCCCTTGTCGTATTCACGCTGTCCGCAGTGTACCTGTGAACTGCCCTCCCACCCGGGCGACAACAACCTTTATGCACAAGGTCATGCCTCATCTACCTTGATACTTCATGGCAAACGTCATCAGAAAAGGCAGCACGTATTATGCCCCCAAAGGGTCGTATTACGAAGGCAATGTCAGGATCGATGGCGATTTTATCGTGCCCGCCCGGACTCATTTCTGGGGAAGGCTTGTCGTGACGGGAAGGCTTGAACTGGGGCTGAAATCAAGCGTTGCCCTCGACGTGGAATGCGGGAGCGCGATCGTCGGGAGCCATGCCCGGGTCAAGGGGCCGCTCGTTGCAACCGGGGATGTCACCCTCCTCGATCACTGCGTGGTCTATTCAGTAGCAGCCGGTGGGAATGTTATCATCAGGCCCGATGTCCATGTCGGCGATGTAACGAGCAGCGATATGATCCTCGTTCACGGCAAAATAAAGAGCGGAAAATTAACCGGCAAGAGTATGAAGGTCATCGGGAACTGAGGCCGGATCGAGTCCCAGCACCGCTACCTCGTAAATATCCTGCCAGTTGACCAGCGTTTCCACGCACCCTTCTTTTAGAGTCACAACCCCCATCGCAACAAGGCCGATCTTGTCGGCCATGTCGATCCCTTCTTTTACCTCGGTCAGGCAGCCGACGCCGATGATTGCCTTCGGGTGGTATTTTTTGACCATCCGTTTGATAAACGACGATCCCGGTATGATGAAGACCCGGTATCCCAGTTTTTCTAAGGAGAGCCGGGACTCCCCCACCGTGCACTGCCCGCAGTTCACGCATTTGAGACCCTCCGGGGTGAGGTGGGCCGGGCACTTTGCGTTTCTCAGGCACTGGGGGAAGAAGACCGCACGTTCGGCCAGAGGAACCTGGGAGAATGCACTGGCATTCATCGTGTTGTGGATCTTGATCAAAAACGTGAGCATCTCCCTGTCTTCGAGACCGAGGAGCCGGAAGAACCCTTTCATGAAGCCTTCAAAAAAGACGATGCCCGCCTTGATGAGCCGGGGAAAATACAACCGTCCTTTCTTTATCGAGTAAAGGGAGATGACGACAAGGACAAACGATATCAGGAGTGCTGCGAGGATAAAAATGACGGTCGCTTCGCCGATAATATACACAGCGCTGTGCCAGGGACCGAGATCGAATTCCATTGCGGGCAGATCCTTCTTGTGAGAGATTAATAGGCGTTGTTTTCAGATAAGAGTGCGCCGATATCCACGGGCGGCCGGATGACACCCTTTTCGGTGATAATTGCGCTGACCAGGTTCATGGGTGTCGCATCAAACGCGTAGTTCTTCACCGGTACGCCCTCAGGGATCAGGGTCCGGTTTCCTACGACTGCGAGCTCCTCGCGCCCCCGCTCCTCGATGGTCACCTCTCGTTCCATCCGGGTAGCATCGAACGTTGAGAGCGGGGCGGCAACGTAGAAGGGAATGTCGTGGTGGCGGGCGCAGACGGCATGCATGTAGGTGCCGATCTTGTTAAAGACCGCATCGACGGTGATCCGGTCCGCCCCGACAATCACGGCATCGATTGCCCCGGTGCGCATGATATGCGCCGCTGTGGAATCGGTGATAACCGTGACATCGATCCCGTCCCGGGCAAGCTCCCACGCGGTGAGCCGGGCACCCTGGAGGAGCGGCCGGGTCTCGCAGGCGATCACCTTTACCTTCTTTCCGGCCTCGACAGCAGACCGGATCACACCCAGGGCCGTACCCCACGAGGAGCAGGCGAGTGCTCCCGCGTTGCAGTGCGTGAGCACGGTGCACTGGTCAGGGAGGAGTGCGGCGCCATAATCGCCAATAGCATGGCAGCAGCGGGTATCTTCCACGGCGATTGCCTTTGCTTCGTCAAGAGCGGCTTTTTGTGCGGATGCCGCACCGGGAGCGGCGAGCACCCGTGCAAGCACCCGGTCGACCCCCCAACTGAGGTTAACTGCGGTCGGACGGCTCTCACGGATGCGCCCCGCCTCGTGTCGTACCGCCGGGACAAACGCGTCAGGCGATGTACCGGTACAGGTAATCGCAGCAAGGGCGACCCCGTAGCCCCCGGCAACCCCGAGCGCCGGTGCTCCCCGGATCTCAAGCCGTTTGATCGCGGTGATCAGCCGGTCGACCGTGGTACATTCTGCAATAACATACTGCGTGGGAAGCAGTGTCTGGTCGATGAACCGGATCCCCGGGAGTGCATCGTCCCACCAGAGCGTGGCGGTCTCCCTCACCGGGATCGCGCCCTTGTTGCCGTTGCTTTTTTCGTCTCGATAAACGCCCGCATCGCCGCCGATTCCCCTGATGCCACGCTGTCGGGGATATCTTTAGGTGCAATCGCGGTGCCGGCGACAAAGATACCCGGCTTCATGGTGCCCACGGTATCCATCGCGTCGTGCACCGATTTGATAAACCCGGTCTCTTCGAGAGGGAGGCCAAGTTTTTCCGCGAGTGCTGCCGTCGCATCCGTCGGCTGGATGCCAACCGAGAGCACGACAAGGCCCGGGTGAAGAACCTGTATCTCCCCGTTCTCGGTGTTCTCTACCTGAAACCGCAGGCTGCTGCTGTTTTTGTCGGCAAGCACATCGGAGGGCAACCCCCGCACGAACCGGACCCCGACACCCTTTGCCCGCTCATAGTACTCCTCGTAACCCTTCCCGTAGGCGCGGACGTCCATGTAGAAGATGGTCACGTCAATCTCCGGGTGCTTCTCTTTGATGAGCATCGCGTTCTTCATCGCCTGCATACAGCAGACGCAGGAGCAGTAAGGCCGCTTAAGGGGCATGTCCCGTGAACCCACGCACTGGATAAACACAATGCTTTTTGGCTCAGTCCCGTCGCTTAAGCGCCGGATCTTCCCGCCGGTCGGGCCGCTTGCGTTGATCATCCGCTCCAGTTCGAGGCTGGTAACCACATCGGGGAATTGCAGGTACCCAAGCGGGGACTTTTTCCGGGCATCGAAGACCTCGTACCCGGTAGTGACGACAATACTTGCGGCCTCGATTTCGATCTCCTTTTCCGCATCTTCGCGCAGGATCGCCTGAGGTCCGCAGATATCGTAGCAGAGCCCGCACTCGATACAGTGCTCCTTGTCCTTCACCACCCGGTCGGGGACAGCCTGCGGGTAGGGCTTGTAGATTGCCTTACGGACGCCCACTCCCGCATCGAACCGGTTGTAAACCTCAACCGGGCAAATCCCGATACAATCGCCGCAGCCGGTGCAGGTATCCATGTCGATGTAGCGCGGGTGCTCGCGGATGGTGACCTGGAAATGCCCGGCTTCACCTTCCACTTTTTCCACTTCTGAAAGAGTATGAACCCGGATATTTGCATGCCTTTGCACATCCACCATTTTCGGCGAGAGGATGCACATGGAGCAGTCGTTTGTGGGAAACGTCTTGTCGAGCTGCGCCATGTGGCCGCCGATGGTGGGCTCCCTCTCGATCAGGTGTACGATGACACCGAGGTTTGCGAGGTCGAGCGCTGCCTGGATACCGCTGATCCCGGCTCCTATGACGACAACGTCACCCATGGACATATTCCCCGGCGAGCCTGACATAAGACTGGGCATTTTCAAGAATGTGTGCACGCTGGGCCGGGGTGGTCTCTTTGAGCACCCTCCCCGGGATCCCGATCACGACCGATCCGGGCGGGACCTGCATGCCTTCAGTAACGACCGCTCCTGCGCCGATCAGGGAATCATCCCCCACCAGTGCGCCGTTTAACACGATCGCGCCCATCCCGACCAGCACCCGGTCGCCGATGGTGCAGCCGTGGAGGATTGCCCCATGCCCCACGGATACATCGTTCCCGAGCACGGTGGGAAAACCCTTGCTTGTGTGGACGACGCAGTTGTCCTGGACATTGGACCGGTCGCCAATGACGATCCGGTCCTTGTCAGCCCGGATGACCGCGCCAAACCAGATGCCCACATCTTTTCCAAAGGTGACGTTTCCCACCACCGTTGCATTGGGTGCAGCGAACAGCGGTGTGCCAGCGATCTTCCCATCCATACCCATATTATCATAGGAACTTAACGTACAGACAGTATGAAGGTTATGGTAGGGGGCACCTTTGACCCGCTTCACGACGGCCACAAACGGCTCCTGACCCGGTCGTTTGCGCTCGCCGGGCCTGATGGGCAGGTCGTGATCGGGCTGACCACTGACGCATTTGCGAGCAGGAAAACTCATCCGATTCACCCGTTTGCCGAGCGTAAAGCCGACCTTGAGAAGTTTATTGCTGAAAGCATCACTACAAAAGCCGCAGGGAACAAGTATGCGACGCACTGGGAGGTCGAGTCGCTCAGCGACCGGTTCGGTTCGGCGCTCGACGCGGATTTCGACGCGATTGTCGTCTCTGAAGAGACGCTTCCCGTCGCTGTCGAGATCAACCGGATGCGGCGTGAGAGAAAATTACGCAAGGTGGACATCCACCAGATTACCTGCGTGCTTGCCGAGGACGGCCGCTGGATCTCGTCTACCCGTATATGGCGCGGCGAGATCGACGTCCACGGCCACCTGATCCCACCAGCAAAATCCGGATAATAAAACCCGGGGAAAAAAGGATGTATCCGGAGTGGGCTGTCCCGTCCGGGTATCCCGTCATATGATGTAACTGGTCAGATCTTTTGTGATGACCGAATCGCAGTAAAGGCAGCGCAGGCCTTTTCCCTCCGGCAGCACCTCGAACCTGCTCTTGATCGGTTCGTTCGTGCGGGTGATGCAGCCGGGATTTGGGCACCGCACGCTCCCGACAATCAGGGTCGGGATCTCGACGCCCTGCTTTTCGCAGACCTTGAAGTTCCTGATGATATTGATGGTTGCGCGGGGGGAGATAAGCGCGATCCGGTCGACCTCTTCTTTCGAGAGTTCCCGGTTGGAGATCTTGACAATGTCTTTTTTGCCCATGTTCTTGCTTGGGACATTGGTCGCGATCGAGAGCGCTTCCGGGGTCGTCCCGATAATCCCGAGGATTTTTATCACATTGAGCGCCTCGCCGCCATCGATATGATCGATCACGGTGCCGTTTTTGATCCTCCGTACAAGGAGTCCCTCCCCTTCATCATCGCTGGTCTCTGCAGGTACGATATGTTTCATCCCATCACGTCCAGGAGCATCGCCATTCTCACGGGCACCCCGTTTTTCGACTGCTCGAAGTACCGGGCATGGGGCGAGGCATCAAGCCGGGGGTCGATCTCGTCCACCCTCGGGAGAGGATGCAGGACGATCAGGTGCTTTTTTGCCCCGGTAAGGAGTTCGGGGGTGATCCGGTAACTGGAGGCGACATTGAAGTACGAGGTCGAGTCCGGGAACCGTTCCCGCTGGATCCTCGTGACATAGAGGACATCCACATCGTTTATCACCTCGTTAATATCCGTGTGCATAATAATCTCCATGCCTTTTTCCGCAAGGCCGGCGGCAAGGGTGGGTGGCAGTTCGAGGCCGGGGGGCGAGATCGTGTGGAGCCGGACCCCGTAGAGGGAGAGTGCGGAGGCAAGCGAGTGGGCAGTCCTCCCGTACCGCAGGTCTCCTATCAGCGCCACATCAATCCCATCGATAGGCATCGACTGCCTGATGGTGTAGAGGTCAAGAAGCGTCTGGGACGGGTGCTGGCCGGCGCCGTCCCCGGCGTTTATAACCGGCACCTTCGCGAATTCCGCTGCAAGCCGGGCCGCGCCCTCCTTGGGGTGGCGGATAACAATCGCATCCGCGTACCCGCTTACCACCCGGATCGTGTCGGCAAGCGTCTCGCCCTTTGCAATTGAGCAGGCCTCGACACTGCTCACCGATATCGAGGAGCCGCCGAGGCGCGCCATCGCGGACTCAAAGGACATCCGTGTACGGGTACTTGGTTCAAAAAAGAGGACGGCAAGGATTTTGCCGTCAAGGGCGTTTTTGGTATATTTCTTTTTCTCGATCTGTTGTGCATGATCCAGCAGACGATCGATTGCGCTGCGGTCAAAATCCCCGATAGATATGATGTGATGCGTGGCAACTCCTCCCGGCGCTTTTGATATGGAATATGTATCATTTAAACCCTAATGTACCTATCCACCCTCCTTGCAGGTATCGGGCTGGAGGTCAGTCAGGCAGCAGTACACCCGGGATTTCCGACAGGAATGACAGTATCCGATAATTACCCAGGGTTAAAAACCAAAATACCCGGTTTTTACGGGAGGGTCCGGGCATGCAGATACCGGTTGTGCGGCCGGTAATTGGCCAGGATAAAGTGGCGGCGGTGTCAGATGTGCTGATGTCCGGGATGCTTGCAGAGGGCGAGAAGGTTGCCGGAATGTTGCCGGTCCCCTTGGATCGATCTTTTTTCGGGCGCATATATGGAACGAGGCGCCGTTTACCGGGTACGGGGCTTTGGAGGAGGCCATCTTTTCAAGAGGGAAGAGTTTTTCCGGATTCTTCCTCGTTCCATGGGATTACGCCGCGATTGTCGGGGCTAAAAGCCCGGAAGAGAAGGCACAGGGAGTTGTTTTCCTCCTCTTTCCCGGGCTGCCCTTTTTTCTAGAGAGGGTGGATCGTTCTTATGAGGTGTGGGCCCCCGGGTGTCATGCGGGGGTCCGGTGATTCCTGATGCGTTACCTGCATTCCTGCAGGCCTGATCCATTGGTTGCACCGGTCTGCATATAAAACACGGGAAGTTGGAAAAAAACACCCCGTTCTTTTCCAGTCATCCCTGCGAATTGTCCTGGATCTGGCTGTATTGCCGAACAATTCCGGAACCTATAAGCGGCAGACCATTGTAGTTACCAAGAGAGATGTATCCCGACCGGACCGTATTTGGAAAAATTGTCGATGAAGAGCCGGATCTCTCCCAGCCCGGGAGGGAGACGCTGCGGGCACTGTACGACGGTCCCTTAAAGATCCGCCAGATCCTCTCCATGGTCAACGCTTCAAGGCCGGCAGAGTCAAAGGAAGCAGCAAAGGAGCGCACGATCTCCGAATCCGCGCTCAGGAAACGCCTTGAGGTGCTGATTGGCCGGGGGATCATCGCCCGGGCCGGGAGCGAGCGGACCAACCCCTATTATTTCATCCGCCGATCATGGCTGTTCAACCGCTATATCCTGATCCGGTGCAGGGAGAACCCCTCCGGGGGGCTTCTCGACTTAAGGATCCTGCTTGGCGAGATCTCCCGGGAGACCCCGGGCGGGAAACCCGATACCGTCCAGCCCCGCGTTATATCTGCCATCGGCGAGCGAACCGAGCGGAGCCACGAGGTGGAAGCGGCGTACCGGGCGTTCCGCGAACGGCTGGGAGATCCCAACGCGATCGGTGATTATCTCGAAGGCATCTATGATGCGATCTTTACCGGCGCGGTTCCCGCGAGCGATATCGACGGTTCGCTCGCCCGGGATTTCCTCAGGTTTGTCGCAACGGCTCCCCCCGAGGAGCACGAGGTCAGGTTCTTTTTCTGGTATGCGCAGTTCTTCCAGACGCTCGACCTGTACGAGGCGTCTTCGGGGATCTTTGACTGGGGTGTCGGGCTTGCCACAGAACGGGGACTGCCCTTACATGCAATCCTTGGCGAGGCTCGGATCACGCGGGGCAGCATCCTCCTGCACCTCAACAACCTTGCCGGGGCAAAGGATGCATTCCTTGCCGATTCCCGCGAGAGCGGTGCCGGCCCGTTTGTACAAGGAAAGAACCTGTTTGGCGCCGGGGAAACAGAGCTGATCTGCGGGGATACTGCCCCCGCGCTTGCCCCGGCCCGGTTTGCCCGGGCGCTCGAACTGGTTGCAAAGGCGGATCCGGATCATACCAACCCCGATGTGGACGAACTCAAAGGGGATATCCTGCGCAGGACTGGGACGCTCCACCGGATCAACGGGCAGTACGACAAGGCAAGGGAGTGCTACGCAGCCGCGGACGCCATCTACCAGAACGATATGTTCCGGGGGCGGGCACTGCTGCTTCCGGAGCGGGCGGAGCTGGAACGGGCCTGTGCTGTTGCTGCCACCGATGTTGCGGCTGCTGACCGTTACTTAAGAGAGTCCGCGAGCCTGTACGATGAGGCAAAGACCGCCGCCCAGCGTATCAGGATCATCAGCCGGTTTGCCTACGCACTGATAGGCGAATGCGAACTCGCCCGGGTGGCCTCCCGGAAATTTAACAGGCCGCTGCCCGGGGATCTCGCCGCAAAATACGCAAACGCGTTTGATATCTCCTGCCAGATCGGTTCGAAATGGGGGATGGTCCAGTGTTTCCTCTCCGAGGCGCTGCTCTACCATACGATGGCCGAAGAGTTCCCGGACAAGTACGCCGATACAGCGGGAAAACTGGAACAGGCAGAGGCCTATGCCCGGGAACTCGGGCTGAAAAACGAGCTGGCAGTTATCCGAAGGATCAAGATGCATATCTCCCCGGCATGCGAGTTAAACCCGCTCGTTTTCCTGTAACCCTGTTTTACCAGAACAGAACGGGGGGATGCCTAAAAGGATCGGGGCACCCTCGCTGGTGGGCGGTTTTTTACGGACGACGGCGCACGAACGAGAGATTATACAAAGAATGCGGCGAGCGGCCCGGTGGTGGCGGTAACAGCGACGAGGAGCAGGATACCTGCCAGGTGAACGGCGAGGGGGATCTTCATTGTTGCCTGTTCGTTTCCTTGTGCGGGGGTTGTGATGCAGGGTTCGGTCATGATACTTCCTCTTTCTTTTGCTGATCCAATGCTTGACCCGGGCATGGTATAAAGCGCGGGAAGTTGGAAAATTTCGGGCGGGAATTTTCTCACAATGGTGGTGTTCGGGCCGGTACTATGGCGCGCCTTTCGTGTCCACCGCGCTTTCCGGGCGGGCAGGTATCCCATTTGGTGAGTTCGTGGACCCGGGCCGGCCGGAATGCTGATACTTTTTCCGGCCCGAAAAATAAATTCCGGATTTTTTTTGGCCGCGAAAATTTTTACCGGCCCGGGCAATCCGGATTTTTTTGTAAAACACCGGAACAGCCGGAAAATTCACGTCGAAACTAAAAAAATATTGTCGGTTGTACATCCGATTATCGTATAATTATCCGATAATCGGCTGGTTAACTTACACTTCTTTTTCGGCTCGAAAATATTTTTCCCGGATTTTTTCCGGAGCAACCCGCTTTAGCACAGCGTTTCCAGCACAGTTTTGACCAGAGTGTTCGTGGCAGGGTCGGAACCGAAACGGAACGCCATCCCTCCCATTTCGGTGAGCCGGTAGTATTTCTCTTTCCTGTTCTCCCCGGAACTGACCTCTTCAGTAAGTCCCGCGTCCACAAGAGCGACCATAAACCCGGAAAATGTCGGCTGGGTAAGTTCATCTGCCGCCTTCCTCCCTTTCTTATAGATCGCGGCCGGCGGATCTTTTCGTGCCCGCGCCATCACGTAGAGCGGCCAGAGCTGCTGGTAGAGATACTGCCGCGACACGGGAACCGGGGCCGTTGTTTTCTTCTCGTTTCTGCCATGTTTTACCAGCAGCGCAAGGATCGTCTGGTAGTTGGGGTTTGCGAGCATTGCCCGGGCCGGCAGGTACGGGAGCGGGACGGACCGCGGAACCCTCTCATCGAATGCCGACCGGATCTCCCCGTTTACCCACGGGGCGAGGGCAAGGAGCGCCATGCAGAGCGGTTTTGATCCGCCCGAGAGGTCGAAGGTGTACCGTGCGCCGGGATGTTCCCGGTGAATTCGTGTGAGCGCGTCGCGGACGGCCGGGTATGCAGGAGCGGAGATGACCTCGTTTGAGAACGGGATGCCGATGGATGTGGAGGTATTCTTTGCAGCGGAGATCGCGTTCCTGACCGTAAACCTCGCTTTTTCAATCTCGGGATCCGCGTGTCTGAAATAGAGGGTGTTGTCGGAAAAGACGTACGTCCGGGTGATGCCGGGATAATCCCGGAATGATGCGGTGTAGGTGGTGGCGATGTCGTCACCGGCGGTGATGATGTGGACGTGTTCCTGCGATGGCATGAATCCGGATCTGAGGGCGGGGATTAAATGGTTGTAGGTTGGCGGGCGGGTTCCGGGGGAAGCCTGTCAGGGTCGTGGTATGCCAGCGGGATATGCGTCACCTGTATGGTGCTCACCGAATCCCGTATTTTTTCATGATCTCTTTTTCCGGGATCAGGTTGCCTTTCCGAACATCATCCAGCGATTCTTCAAGTCCTGCAAGTGTCTCTTCGCTTAAGCCCTCTTCATCGACCGCGAGCGTGACCAGGCGCACGATGACATCGTTGTACGATTCTCCTGGATGACGTTTGAGGGCGGCGAGCTGCTCTTTGAGGTCTGCCCGGATTGAGATTGTGCTTGCAGCCTGCATGATAACACTACTCTGCACCTCGGGATAGTATGTTTGTGGTGTCTGGTATGCCCCGAACCTCACTCAATTCCGGAATGTGCCGGGAGAATCCCGGGGGTGAGCAGGTACTTTTTCCGGGAGTCCTTCCGATTATGTTACTTCCGCTCCCACAACACTGATAATATAAGAATCTTATATTCTAAGTTGTGAGCGCATATGTCTGACACGACTCTTGTCAAGGTCTCATCAAAAGGCCTCGTCACCCTCCCCAAGAAGATCCGGACGGATCTCGATATTCATGACGGGGATTACCTGACCATTTCCTCAGATAAGGACAGGATCATCTTCCGGAAAGCAAAGATCGATGTCGATTACGAGAATCCGGACGATGCCTGGAAGGATTACGCGAAGAACAGGTTGGCGCATGACTGATCCGGCACAGGGCGCCGTTGTCCTTGTGGATTTTTCCTATTCCAACCAGATCCAGTCAAAGGTTCGCCCGGCGCTTGTCGTGAGCAATTCCCGGTATAACAGGATCTCCCGCGATGTGATTGTCGTAAAAATCACCACGAGGAAACCAAAGATGATGGCGGCCAGCCTGACAAACGAGGATCTCAAGGAAGGATCGTTGGACCATCCCAGTTTTGTCCAAGCTGATGGGATCTATGCGTTGGAGAAAGAACTGATCTGCGATACCCTCGGTATCGTCAGGCCGGAAAAGATGGAGGAGATTCGGGGATTGGTTTATGATCTGCTTGCTCCGGATTCCGTTAGCGGGGTTTAAATGGTTTGTTGGGGAATGGAAGGATTTTTTAAATTAATAGAATTAAGTGAATGAATTGTGATTTATATGCCGGAATTAGAAACCCTTTCCCTAGATGAAGTGATCAATCGTATTGTTGCACTTAACGAAGGTTTAACTGATTTCTGGACACAATCGGGTGGCTGGGCTCCGATCGAATCAGCCCAATTATTGAGTAAATCACGTCTTGATTGGCAAGTATCCCTTTCAAGAAGTTTAAAAATCTGGTTAACTGTACCACTTCCTGATGAAGAAAATGGTCGCTTAATTCTTGCTTGGGCTAACTTAGGAACTCTCGTAGAAGGCACACTGAAACTATTCTTGTCTGTGTACTATAATGATTATAAGAAGGATAATAAGTCAATTAAACGTAAGAAAAAAGATTTGACAGATCCTGATAGTCTTTACTTCCAAGAAATACGTCTATTTTTTAAAAAGAGAATCTGGTGTAAGGGAGGTTATAATTGGAATACATGGATAGAAAAAATCCAGCAACGACGTAATGCAATTCACGCTTATCAAAACCGGGATATTGGGACTTTTGATGAATTTTTTGAGGATATACGACAGTACCTGATATTTTTACAAGAAATAAATGCTCGACTTCCATACCCGGATGACATTTATGTACCTCGGGAATATTGACTGATTTAACCCGATGATAAAACCCCACAATCCCGATTAATCAAATGGTATGAGGGTTCCCCGCCTCAGGGCCTATCCGAGGTACGGCGGGGCAAGAGAGTTTTTGTGGTACTTTACCGACACGGGGGCATCCCTTTGGGGGCGGTGACACGCATCGATCATGTGAGGTGTGATGAGAATGTTCTTGTCCTATCTAAACGATCTTTGTAGAAAATCTATCGGCAATCATTTTGGCAGCGTTTTTTAGAGAAGTATTTACTAAAAGAATTTCTACCGTGACAAATTAGAACTCTGCAAACTATGTTTTGATCTAAAAAAGTTTATCGGAATGAGAAATGCACAATAAAATATGCTTTATATATCATTTTCTGAGGGATTCGTCTTTTTTGGTGCAATTGTTTTAGGAGCAATCATTGGTATAGTGAGTAGTTTTCTCGTTGAATCCTCATATCAAATATTTGAGCGAGTTTTAAAAGAAATTCGAGTTGTCGTTTTTATATGTTCACTTGTGGTATTTGTTGCATTGGTCGGGGTTAGTTTATACTATTTTGTTGTTTTATCGAATGTTGATGATGCATCTACGATAAGTCTGAATTCAACTTGTCCCTCTCAAAACATTACTTATGTTGTCAACAACTACAATTACACAATCACACAGATAATTGTTAAAAATCCGAATTTAATTCCACCTTTAGAGGAATTGAAAGGATTTATACAAAAGAAGCCCGTGCCAAGTTCAGGTTACCAAAATTGACGGGAATCTAAACTAAAGGATCTTTTTTAGTATCCCTTTCATTTACTTCCTCGCAATCGTGATATACCCCGAATGACTGATGCTCGTCGAGGGCCGGGTTCCTCTCTTCGACCGGGTCATCTCCCGCTCGATCAGCTCATGGGTATGGACTTCGGGGAACCGTTCCTGCGCCGCGTCCACCACGATTGCCATCTGCTCTAAGAACGGCGTGTAGCAGGCCATGTATCCCCCGGCCCGGAGGTGGTCGAACGCGAAGACCACGTGTTCGGTTGCGATCTGGAGGTCGAGATGGATCACGTCATAGATGCCTTCAGCGGTGAGGACATCGGCGGCAACCGCTTCCACGTTGTCGAGTTTGGCTTCTTTGATATTCTTCTGTGCCAGCGCAGAGAAGTCGGGCCTGACCTCGTAGGTCTTCACGTGCGCCGCGATCCCGCCAAAATAGATCGCCGCGATCCCGCTGCCCGTCCCCGCATCGAGCACCTCATCGTTCCGGTTCATGCCGGTATACGCGATCACGAGACCGATGTCTTTTGGGAGCATCGGGGCGCCGGAGCGCTTGCCGTGCACGAAAAAGTCCGTGGGCCGGGGGATGCGGAGCACAAATTTTGCCCCGGTGTGCGTGGTAAACACGTCACCGGCCGCTGCCCCGACAACCGGCCCAAGATCCAGCTGGCCCTTATCGGTCGAGAGCGTGCCCTGGCCTGCCCGGACGAAAAATTCCCTTCCCTCGCCGACTAACAGGACGCGGTCCCCTGCCTCGATCATGGCGAGGAGAGTTTCACGATCGCTTCGGCGATATCGCCGTTTGTCGCGACAAGCGCTTCCCTTGCTTTCTCGATTGGCACCTGCGCCTGCTCGGCGACCATCGCGACATCATCTGCGGGGATCTCGACGGCTGCCGGCTCAAAGCGCGGCGTTCCCGTGACTTGGTAGGTCGTGACCCCCTGCATGGTCATCGAGCTCACTTCTGCGGAATCAAATGTATAGGTTCCCTTCGGTGTCTTGATCACGATACTCTGGACGTCTTCAATCGGCTCGACTTGCATGCCGAGCTTCTTCATCATCGCCTTCATCTGGCGCGGGTTGATGTTTCCCGGAAGCATTTTTTTCACTCCCCTGTCGTACTCTTACCGCTACACCGTAATTAAATGCAAGCATCTCCGCGCCTGAAAGGAGCGCAGCGCCGCAGGCAATGAGCCGATCTCCGCCCGCGACCACCAGCACGTCATCCCCCGCGCGGATCTGCGGGTCTGCTGCGACCACGTGCTTTGCAAACGCGTTCTTCCCCTGCGCGACAAATTCCGCGACGTCGTCCCTGACGACGACCCGGTAGCCGGGCACCGGGAGGAGCGCGTGGAGCCGGCGTGCCCCCTCGATCCCGAGCGTGAGCCGGCCGTCCGATGCCCTGACCGTCGCGAGCCTCGTGCCGCCGTAGATAATCTGGCGGATACGTCCCGTCGTCGAGAATAAAAACTCGCAGCCTTCGGGAAAGAGCCCGGTTCCTGCGAGGTTCCCGAACTGGTAATCAGCGATTGCCTGCACTCTCGCGAGCGAACTGTTCTCCGAGTATCCTGTTGACACGGTTGACAAACTCCTTTTCTGCGGATTTGGGGATAAACGCTCCGGCCGCGATCTTGTGCCCACCGCCCCCGCCGCCGTATTCTGCCGAGGCATCGCTGATCGCTTTCTGGAGGTCGATGCCTTTTTCGATGACTCTCTCGGTCGTGCGCATCGAGACCTTGGTGAGGTTCTTGTCCTCGGGAACCTCGCACATGATCAGGATGGGTTTTTTAGCGTTGAGCTTCGAAAGGGCCATGCCCGCCCCGATCCCGACAATCGTGTCCGGGAACCTGTTCCCGACACTGAGGTACTGGACGTTCTCAAGTTCCGTGACCCCGGTCTCGATGATGTACTGGAGCAGTTCTCTGATGATCGCCCGGTGGTTGCCGAGCATGTGCTCCGCCTCGCGGTAGGCCTGGCCCCGGTCGCCCCGGAGAATTGCGCTCCCGATGTGGGGTTTCGTCCACCGTCCGCAGGCATTGAGGACCGTCGCGTACTCCTGTGCGTTCCGGAGAGGCGTTCTCGGGATCTCGTCCGGGAACCGGTAGGTCTCCGCGAGCAGGCGCTCGACGCTCTCGCCGTTTGCGATCAGCTGCTCGGCAAGACCCGATGTGATCGTCCGCCGGTCATCATCGCCGAGTTCCTCCCAGACATACCAGCGCCCGTCTTTGGTCTGTTGCACGATCCCGAGTTTCTTTAAGAACTGCTTTGCGCCCTCGGGGTTGTTGCTGATCCCCTTCACAAACGGGTCATCGTTGTACGCGAGCGAGAGGTAGACCGGGCGGGTCGCGGTGCCGTAGCAGTTGAGATCTTTTTTACAGACCTTCACCGACCGGTGCCGGACCCCGTCCTCCACGATGAGGTCACGGGCCGGGCCGACAAGCCCCCGGGTCTCCCGGGCCATCATGTCCCCGACGTTTCCTATCACTGCGATCTTCGCGAGGTCGATGTTTGCCTCGTCCATCTGCTTTGCGATAAGATAGGCGACACCGGCCGCGCTCATCTTCGTGTACCCGTACGGGAGGCAGTTGACCTGCGGGTACGTGACATCGCCGGGCTGGCTGACGTGGTGGTCGACGATCAGCACATCCTTTTCCTTGAGGCCCCGCTCATGCAGGAGGTTCTGCTGGCCCGCCCCGAGGTCGGTGAAGACCTTTAAGGAAGGATCGTCGGGCACCTGCGGCATGGTGAGCGGTTCGAGCTGCCTGACAAAAACGGAGCGGACGGTGATCCCGTGCCGGGAGATCGCCTGCGAGAGGATCGCTTCACTTGAGATGCCATCCGCGTCGATGTGGGAGATGATGGTTATCTCGTGCGCAGCCGTGATCTGCTCGGCGGCCGCCTTCACATCATCAGAGAAACCCATTACCTAATATTTATGGAGTCAATACAGATGAAGTGTGTCATAATGCCCGACCTGACCGTTTGTGCAGAAGAATTCCTTGAGGAGGGAGTCATTACGCATGAGCGGATGCGGGCGGTGGATGCAAACGCGCAGGCGCTCGGCGTTACCGGTCTCCAGTTAATGGAGAGCGCGGGCAAAGCCCTTGCGGTATCCGTGCTCGCGCTCCGCCCGGACTCGGTATTCATTCTCTGCGGCCGGGGGAACAACGGGGGAGACGGGATGGTGGCGGCCCGGTATCTCCAGCGCGGTGTGGATACTGTTGTCTGTTACCTCGATTCAGGAACGCGCAGTCCTTCCTGTGCCCACCAGCTGGCAGCGCTCAAAGGCTGCCGGGTGACGCTCCACCCGTTTGTGTCCACCGATGATCTCCGCTCGCTCTCGTCCGTGTTTTCGAAGGCCGACGTGATTGTCGATGCCCTGCTCGGGACCGGGGCTGCCGGGATGCCAAAGGAACCCCTTGCAGCCTGCGTGGCGATGGCAAATGCGTCGCGGGCAAAGATTATCGCGGCAGATCTCCCTTCGCCCGGTATGCGGGCCGATCGTATCTGCGCGTTCCACCGTCCCAAAGTGAAAGGGTCGGAGGTCGTGGATATCGGCATCCCCATTGAAGCGGAGATCTGCACCGGGCCCGGGGACCTGACCCTGATCCCGATGCGGAAGAGGACGAGCCATAAGGGGGTCGGGGGCGAGGTGCTCGTGATCGGTGGCGGGCCGTACCAGGGCGCACCCTATCTTGCCGGTCTCGGGGCGCTCCGGGCCGGTGCCGATATTGTCAGGATCGCGTCGCCGGTTTTTGAACCGGTACCGGACCTGATCTACGAGCGCCTCACGGGAGACCGGATCGGTGGTGAGCACACAGAACGGCTCATCGCCCTCGCGGAGCGGGCGGACGTGGTCGTCTGCGGGAACGGGCTTGGTACTGAAAGTCATGAGGTCATCCTTGCGGTCTCCCCACACTGCAAGAAAGCGGTCTTCGATGCCGATGCCCTCCGGCTCCCGCTCCCGAAAGCCTGCGGTGAGACCGTGTATACTCCCCATGCCGGGGAATTTACCCGTATCGCGGGCGTCCGGCTTTCGGAGGATGCGGGAGACGCGTGCGGGCGGGCGCGGGAAGCCAAGGCTGCGGCGGCGACCCTCGGCGGCACTATCCTCCTCAAGGGGCCGGTGGACGTCATCACGGACGGCCGCCGGGTCAGGTTCAACCGGACCGGCGACCCGGCGATGAGCGTGGGCGGGACCGGGGACGTGCTGGCCGGGGTAACCGGAGCGCTCCTCTGCCACCTACCCGCATTCGAGGCAGCCTGCATCGCCGCGTATGCGGTCGGGAGAGCCGGGGAGCGCGTGGCAGAAGAGCGGGGCGAGGGGATGCTTGCGTCAGACCTTGTCGACCGGATCCCAAAAGAATTGTTCAGGAGGCAGAAGTAATGGTCGAGTTTACCCATATTTCCGATGGCAGGGCACAGATGGTGGATATTTGCGCGAAGACTGATGTCGTGCGCGAAGCAGTGGCAACGGGAAGGATCTACCTGCGGCCGGCAACCCTTGCGGCAATCCGGGAGGGAACGGTCATCAAGGGGAACGTGCTTGCCACGGCCCGCGTCGCCGCCACCCTCGCGGTCAAGGAGACGCCCCGCATAATCCCGATGTGCCACACGATCCTGCTCGGTGCAATCACGGTTGATTTTACCGAAGGCGACGGATTTATCGAAGCGGTGGTCAGGACAAAGTCCACCGGCAAGACCGGGGTGGAGATGGAAGCCTTAACCGGTGTCTCGGTTGCGCTCCTCACCATCTGGGACATGGTCAAGTCCGCAGAGAAGGACGAGAACGGCCAGTACCCCGTCACCCGGATCGAAGGCATACGGGTTGTGGAAAAACGCAAAGGGACGACCCCGGCTGCAGCGTGATGGTGCAGTTATCTCCCCTCCCTTCCGTGTTTGCCCGCGCAAGCGCCCGTGTACTTTAATACTCCCCCGGATCCATTTTATAAGAATGCGGGATTCGTCCCGTCAGAAAAGGAATGTAGCCTGTAATGGGCCGAACCTTGAGGTGTTATAACACATGGTAAAATCGATGTATGCGTATGTCAGGGACGCATGGGCACGACCTGAAAAGTCCGAAGTAAAAGCAATGCTCTGGGACCGGATGCAGGAGTGGCGCCGCGAGGGCAGCGTCACCCGTCTTGAGCACCCGACCCGTATCGACCGCGCCCGCTCGCTCGGGTACAAGGCGAAGCAGGGTATCGCAGTCGTCCGCGTCCAGGTACGCCGCGGTGGCCGCCGTGCCTCCCGGTACGTCCGGGCCCGCCGGTCCGCACGCATGGGTAAGAACAAACTTACCCCCGGAAAGAGCATCCAGCGGATCGCCGAGGAACGTGCATCCCGCCGGTACCCGAACATGGAAGTCCTTAACTCCTACTGGGTTGGTCAGGACGGGAAGCTGAAATATTACGAGGTTATACTCGTTGACGGCCACCACCCCTCCATCCGGGCAGACAAGAACCTTGCATGGCTCGCAGACCCGGTCCACCGTGGCCGTGCCGAGCGTGGCAAGACCTCGGCAGGTCGCAAGGGCCGTGGCATGAGGACCCGGGGACGGGGAACAGAGAAGACCCGCCCGAGCATCCGCTCCCATGCAAACCAGGGCAAATAATCTTATCCTTTTTTCCCGCTAAGGGTATCTTCATGAAGATCACCGATGCCTGTGTTTATCCGTATCCTGTCGGTGACTCGTCGGTCCGCCGGTTTGCGCTCGAAGCCCGTTCGTTCGGGTATGACAGTATTGTCGCAGCAGATACGCCCGCTGCCGAGGTCTGCGGTATTACCGTGATCCCAGGGATCTTCCTTGCTGGCATCCCGGCAAAGGACGTCCAGAGCCGGGTGAAAAAGAGCAGGGGCACGGGAGCGGTCATTGCCGTACAGGTCGGGGACAACGGGTTCAACCGTGCCGTAGCGAGCACAAACGGCGTCCACATCCTGCGGGGCATCCATGCCGCCGACAAGCGTGCGTTCGATCACGTGGCGGCTAAGATTGCAGCGGACAACAACACCGCTCTTGACATTGACCTGGCCCCCCTCATTTTCGGGCGCGGGCACCTCCGGCAGAAAGCGATCCACCGTTATATCGACCTGATGATCCTGTACCGCAGGTTCGAGTTCCCGCTCACCATCTCGTCATCGGCACGGTCGGTTCTTGGTATGAGGGCCGTGCGTGAAGTCACCGGTCTCTGCTCGCTCTTTGGCATGGATGAGACCGATGTTCAGGTGGCGCTTGCCGGGGTCGGCCGGGTGACCGGACCGGTCGAGAGTGTCGTGAAGGTGATTACATGAGCATCCGTCCCCCGACGCTGCGGGAAAAACGGCGGTATCTCCTCGCCCGTATCGACCCGGCAGAAACTCCGGTTGAGACAAAGGATCTCTACTACGCGGTGTACGAGGCGGTGGTCTCGCTCTTCGGTGATATGGCGGCGGCAGCCATGCAGCCTTCGGTGCTTGCGATTGAGAGCGGGCACGCGATCCTGCGCTGCCGCAGGGGTGCCGAACGCGAGTTTGCGATCGCCCTCTCGACGCTTTCCGCGTGCCGGGACTACACCCTTGCCGTGAGAGTGCTCGCAGTATCGGGAACGATCGAGAGCCTGCGGGAGCGGATCGCAACGCTCGTGCCGCAGGAACCCGATGTCCCGGCCCAGGATGGTGCCGGTGAAGGTGTACCCGACGCCGGTCCCTGCGAATACCGTTTCGGCACCACTCCTGTCGAACCTGTTGTATGGCACGGTCATAAGGTTGATGTCATAGAAAAGGGATTTAAAAATACACGCCGATTGTTCTTAACAACAGAAGATCTGGAGAAAATACATGCAACCACAATACCAGATGGGCTATGACCGGGCGATCACCGTTTTTTCGCCTGACGGCAGGCTGTACCAGGTGGAATACGCCCGGGAGGCAGTAAAGCGCGGTACCACTGCGGTCGGTATCAAGGCACAGGACGGGATTGTCCTTATCGTCGACAAACGCATCAGTTCCAAACTGCTTGAAGCAGCCTCGATCGAGAAGATCTTCAGGATCGACGATCATATCGGGGTCGCATCCTCCGGCCTCGTCGGCGATGCACGTGCGCTTGTGGACCGGGCACGGGTCGAGTGCCAGATCAACCGGGTCTCCTACGATGAGAAGATCGAGGTCGAGGCGCTCGCAAAGAAACTCTGCGACCACATGCAGACCCTCACCCAGTACGGCGGCATCCGCCCGTACGGCACGGCGCTTTTAATTGCCGGCGTCAGCGATGGCGAATGCCGGCTCTTTGAGACCGACCCCTCCGGCACCCTCCTTGAGTACAAGGCGACCGGTATCGGTATCGGCCGGCCGGCGGCCATGAAGATCTTTGAGGAGGAATACACGCCAAGCCTCACGATCAAGGATGCAATCCTTCTCGGCCTCAAGGCACTGCACTCGGCAACCGAAGGCAAGTTCGATGTCGACACCGTAGAGATCGGCATCGTTGAACAGAGCGATGCGAAGTTCAAGAAGATGACCAAAGAAGAAGTCGCATCATACGTCTCACAGTTCAAACAGTGATCTCTCATGATCTCTCTTGAGAACGCGGTGGTAGCCCGTCTGGAAAGTTTCGGGGAGCGGTTCGAGATCCTGGTCGAACCCCACCTTGCGGCCCGCCTGCGGCAGGGCGAGGCCATAAACATCGAGGACGTTGTCGCAGCGCTCGACGTATTCGGGAATTCTTCGCGGGGGACCCGGGCATCCGACGAATCGCTTGAAAAGGTCTTCCATACCACGGACTTTGCAACCGTGGCAAAGAAGATCATTGAGAAAGGGGAGATCCATCTCACCGCCGACCAGCGTAAGGAGATGACCGAGGAGAAACGCCGGCAGGTCATCACGTTTATCGCCAGGAACGCGATCAACCCCCAGACCGGCCACCCGCATCCCCCCGCCCGTATCGAGAGAGCGATGGAAGAGGCCCGGGTCAATATCGATCCGTTCAAGCACCTTGACGAACTGGTCAAGGAGACCGTCAAGGCGCTGCGCCCGATCCTGCCCATCCGGTTCGAGGAACTTCGTCTTGCAATACGGATCCCTCCCGACAACGCAGCCCGCGCATACGGAGATATCGCGGCGGCTTGCACCATGGAGAAGGACGAGTGGCAGAAAGACGGCTCATGGGTTTGCGTCGTGCGGATCCCGGCCGGCATCCAGGGCGAATTTTACGATCTGATAAACAAGATCAGCAAAGGCGAAGGACAGGTAAAAATCCTCAATCAAGTATATTAATTACGAGGACAAATATAGAAAGTCAATTCGGTGGACACTCATCATGGCAAAATCAGAAAAATCAGCAAAAGGAAAAGTAACCGGTAGTGCAGGGCGTTTTGGCTGCAGATACGGAAGATTTGTACGCAAGCGAGTCGCAGAGATGGAAAAGATTTCCCGGGCAGATCACCGGTGCCCGAAGTGCGATACGATGTCGGTGCAGAGAAGAGGCACCGGTATCTGGGAATGCCGGAAGTGCGGGTTCAAGTTCGCCGGCGGCGCATACCAGCCTGAGACCCCGGCCCTCCGTGTTGCCCTCCGTGCCATCGACCGCACCAGTGTCGTTGAAGAAAAGACCCAGTAAGCGGACTTTGAGACATGGCAAGTACCTACAAGTGCGCACGGTGCAAACAGAAAGTGGAGATCGACGTCAACGTCCGGTGTCCCTACTGCGGCCACCGCATCCTTTTCAAGGAACGCGGCGCAGCAATAAAAGAGATAAAAGCCAGGTAAGGTTACCGGTGCCGGAATAACCGGCAGTTTCATTTTTTATTCTCGTTTTACCCATATACTTTACGAGGTACTCCTGTGCCGCACCATGAAGCCCTGTTTACGTTCACGACCGATCATGCGGATCAGATCTACCGGTCGCTTCTTCCGGAGTTACAGGAGGATGTGAATCCCCGGTCCACGACGCAGGCATGGGTCGAGGGGACCGATACGCTCGTCCTGCACGTTGAAGCGCAGGATCTTGCGGCGCTGCGAGCGGCGCTCAATATGTTCCTGCGCCTCGTAAGCGTTGCCGACGAGATGCAGCAGATCGCCTGAAAACTGCTGGCGCCTGCACGTTTCTCGTCCCTAATCAGGGTTTTTATACTGCTGGCGAGAGGGCACGTGCGGAATCATTTTTATCGCTGGGAAATGAAACTTGATACGGAGATACGATTATGCAGAACATTCCCCCCAAAGTCCAGAACCAGTTTGCGATGCTCCAGCAGATACAGCAGCAGCTCCAGACCGTTCTTTCGCAGAAGAATCAGTATGAGATGGCGGTGCGCGAGGCCAAGCGTGCAGAAGAAGAGGTCAAGGATTCAGCAGATGACACCCCGATGTACATGAGCATCGGAACCGTCATGGTGCAGAAGAAGAAGGAATACGTCGCCTCAAAGCTCACCGAGAAGGTCGAGACCCTTGAACTTCGGATCAAGTCGTTAGAGAAGCAGGAGAAGATGCTCCAGGGCAAGTTCGAGCAGCTTCAAGCACAGATCAAGTCTGCACTCGAGGGCAAGAGCGCCCCGAATGCCGCATAACTTTTTTTAAAATTGTTTATGACCCGTTACAGGACACTATCTCACGGTCTGTTTAGGAATCTTTCCCGAGGGATCGTTGCCGATCCGGCAGTACCGGTCCAGAAAAATTACAAATAAAATGGAATGGTTAGTCCCTGCTCGTGAGGTTGATCGCGTTTACGAGCGCATCGACCGAGGCGAGCACGATATCGTCACCGCTCCCGCTTGCATCGTAGATGTGCCCGTGCTCGTCTTCGACGGCGATCGTCACGTGACACATCGCGTCCGAGCCCCCGCTGATCGCCTCGATGTTGAACTCGGTCAGCCGGATCTTTACCGGCAGGATCCCGATGATCGCGTTGAGCGCCGCATCCACGGGGCCGTTCCCGACACTTGAGAAGACATGCTCGGTGCCGTTGACCTGCGCCCGAACGCTTGCCGTCGGGATCACGTGGTTGCCGGTCATGATCGCGATATCGTCGAGCTGGAGTACCTTTTTCCCGATCTCGATGCCCATGACGCTCTCGGCGATCTCGTAGAGGTCGGCGTCGGTCACCCGTTTCCCCTTGTTCGCGATCACTTTCACGCGCTCAACAATCGTGTCGAGCTGTGTATCATCGGGTTCGATGTGGACATCCACAAGCATCTGGCGCACCGCGTGCCTGCCGACATGTTTGCCGAGCGTGAGCCGGCGCCGATGCCCGACCATCTCCGGGGTCATGATGCCGGGCTCGAACGTCGCGGTGCACTTTAAGACGCCCTGCGTGTGAATGCCGCTCTCGTGCGAGAAGACGTTCTCCCCGACCACCGGCTGGGTGGGCGGGATACCGAGGCCGGAGAACCGGGAGACAAGGCGCGAGGTCTCGACAAGGCGCTCTTTTGCGATCCCGGTATGGATGCCGTAGATCGCCTCCATGATCATCACGGCTTGGGCGAGGTCGGCATTGCCGGCCCGCTCACCGAGACCGTTCACCGTCACCTGCACCTGCGAGGCGCCGGCTTCGACCGCGGCGATCGTGTTTGCGACCGCGAGGCCGAAGTCGTTGTGGCAGTGGACGTCGAGCGGGCAGTCCACCTCGCGGGCGAGCCGGCCCATCAGGGTCTTCATGCCCGACGGGGAGATGACCCCGACGGTGTCCGGGATGTTGATGATCGTGGCCCCGGCAGCGGCGGCGGTGCGGCAGACCTCAACGAGATAGTCGGGATCTGTCCGCGTCGCATCCATGGGCGAGAACATGCACTTGTCCACATGCCCCCTGATGTACCGGATGATCTCGCTTGTGATCGCGAGTACCTGCTCCCGGCTTTTGTTGATGGTGTTCTCCCGCTGGATGTCCGATGTCGGGATGAACACGTGGATCATGTCGACATCGCAGTCGATGCAGGCATCCACGTCGGCTTTGACCGACCGGGCGAGTCCGCAGACATTCGCAGAGAGGCCGAGCTTCTTGATGGCGGACACGGTCTCTTTCTCGGCAGCCGATGATGCAGGGAACCCTGCCTCGATCGTATGCACGCCGATGCCGGAGAGCTGACGGGCAATCTCAATTTTTTGTTCAAATGTGAAGGCAATCCCCGGGGTTTGTTCCCCGTCACGGAGTGTCGTATCAAAAACGGTCACGTTATTCTTCGCACGGCTATCGGTGAAGAAAACGATCCCCCGCAAAATCCTTGCGAGCCATACAACATCATGTGCCCCCGGATTATTTAAAGAAACCCTGCACCAGCCCGGTTTTTGCCGTTTTCATCCCCTGTAAAACCGGTAACTTACGATATGTTTAATAGGAAACTACCCCTACATTATTAGGCAGAGTGCCCCGCCTTAACTCAGCCTGGTAGAGTGCGCGGCTGTAGTATGGTTTGCCGATGAACGGCAACTGCGCGGCTACCGCGATGTCCCCGGTCCGAATCCGGGAGGCGGGATATACTGTAAAAAAGTGCCCAGGTAGTGTAGCGGCCTATCATGATTGCCTGTCACGCAATCGACTCGGATTCGAATTCCGACCTGGGCGTGGCTTTGTTTTTTAAAATTTCTTCTTACCCTTGTTATCTCATCCGATAACACGGGTTACCAGAGTTCCCTTCGCAGAAAATCTCCGATGGGCCCCCATTGGTATGAAATGGGCGGTGCGATCCAGAAAATGGACCCGTCCCTGCGTTTCAAAACGTACTAAAAAAAGGTATATGAAATAATAGTTACGCGAAGACCGAGAAGTCGTTCTTGATGGCGATAGCTTCGATAATGGGCTTCATCGTTGCTTCCGGGATGCCGAACTTGTCCATATACAGCTGGAGGACTGCCTTCTCCTCGCCGGCAAGGACACCGTCTGCCATCGCAATATCACAGAGAATCGCAAGGGTTGCGATCTTCTGCTTCTCGTCAAGCTTCTGTGCGACGAGATCGATGACTTCGGGGAACTTGTTTGCCTTTAAGACCTGCATTGCCACATCGATCGACTTCCTGTCGCCGCGGACGATCTTTGCAAGGTCGCCAAGTTCGGAGTCCTCGATAACGCCGTCTGCCGCGATAATGGTAATAGCGGAGAGCACAAGTGCTGATTTCGGAGTCAGTTCTACGGGTTTTCCGGATAATCTGTCAAAAATTCCCATGATTCACCTTTTTGAATTCTCTAGTATTTTTCTCCTGATGGTAATTGATTGTATCTATGAACATGACTTTCCGGGCAGGATGCGGGTGCCCGGGTATCGGTTTTACCAAAACAAGGAAATCTACTCGCAAAAACGTGCTTCGGGAATCATAATTCCCCTTGGGAGGATCCTGAGTTACACATGTGCTCACCTTCCGGGTTACAGGCACCTCTCTAAAAAATCAAATACTCTTCATTCATAATCCAAAAAGAAGAAAACTGTTTATTGTTGTCCAGTTGCAGATCCGAGAAAGCTACATCACCGGCGATGGGGATACTCCTGATGCTCGCGATCACCTTTATTCTTGCAGCACTTGTCCTGCTCATGATGATCCAGCTTCCGTACCAGTTCGACCAGTCTGTTCCTGAAATTTTCAAGATTACGAAGATTCGGCATGTGGATGATTATGACCGTCTGACCTACGACAGCCGGATGATGGTCATGAATGCCGGGGAAACCGGCTATAAGAACCTGAACCTCTATGCGCTGACCTACCGGAATGGGGATCCTCTGGAAAGTTCCATCAAAACCGTGAACGGACATAATTTTATTCCCACTCACCACTACAAAATCCAGAATCTCGGTGGACAGGGGTCACGGGGCACGACATGGGATCCCGGGGAACTCATTTTTATTGATTATTCCGACAAGACATTTCACCCGGGCGATGTAGTGACCTTTGAGGTCTATGATGTGGAAACTGATCAGATTATCTCGCGCCACACCTATACGGCATGAACCGGTTCTTTAGAAAAAGAGGACTTTTGGCCCGGCGTTAATCGTCGAGCCGCTTAAATACGCCTTTCTTTGCCTTAAGGACATTACACTCCGGGCAGCGCCATGTGTCCGGCAGATCATCGAATGGGACACCCGGCGGGATTCCCCCTTTCTTGTCCCCTTTTGCGGGATCGTAGATATAGTGGCATTCAAGACATACCCAGCGGGCGAGTTTTACCGTCTGTTGTGTCATCTGGTTACCTCGTCTTTCTTTTTTACCCATCTACCTTACCAGATATGAAATCTCCTGTGGGGGCAAGTAACGGGGAGTTACATCTCCTAAAAAAAGTCTTAAACAGGGTAGCTGACAAAACGGTGGGCGGCGCGGGCTGTAAGTCGGGCGACCCGGAGGGGTTCCGGGATCTTCCCCTCGCAGGTAAACGCAGTGCAGAGCCGGCCGGCATCTGCAGGATCAAGTCCCCAACTGCGGAGATAGACTGTCTGCCCGTCCGGCAGAGAATGGGGTGTGCGTGCACCCAGCCGGCGGTATGCATCCAGCCGTGTGGTATCCATGGGAAAATGGTGGAGGATATCTCCTTCGAGCCCGGTAGATTCCTCGTACGTCACACAGATGACCGGTAACCCCGTCATGTCGTGTACCTGCCCGGGGTCGATGATGTTGAAAAAGGCGATCACGCAGCCCGAGAGGAGGATAACGTTGATGTCCCGGCGGTTGAGGGCCGTGACGATTTCAAGGACTGCGTCAGTTGCATCCACACCCCCGACTGTCACACGGGAGAATGCAAACCCGTCGATGATGAGGTCTTTCCTCATCACGATCCCGGCAAGGGTCGAGTGTTCCCGGCCGGAATAACTCTCCGCAATGCCGAGCGCCCGGAGGCCTTTTTTCGGGATGTGCATAGAAGCACTTATGATAACGGATTAAAAATACTATACCAATGAAATTCAACAAAGATGAGGTTTGTATCCTTATCCCCACGTTAAACGAGAGCCTGACTATTGGCACGGTAGTAAAAGAGTTCCGGGATATCGGGTATGCCCATATTCTTGTCATGGATGGCAAGAGTACGGATAATACTGTAAAAATTGCCCGGGATGCCGGTGCTCTGGTTAAGACGCAGTCAGGTAAAGGAAAGGGAAATGCGATCATCGAGGCGTTTGAGGTGATCGAGCAGCCATATATCCTGATGCTTGACGGTGACAGCACGTACTCGGCAAAGGATGCAGAGAAGATGCTTACCCCGCTTTTCCTGGGATTCGACCAGGTGATCGGCGACCGGCTCATCAACGCGGAAGAAGGATCGTTCTCGCGCCTCAACCTCTTTGGTAATCACATGCTCAACCTCTTTTTTAAGCTCGCTCACAGCCGGGATCTTCATGATATCCTCTCCGGTTACCGGGCGTTTACCAAACTGGCTGTCCAACAGATGAACCTCAAGGAGAGCGGTTTTGAGATCGAGACCGAGATGTCCGTAGAAGCGGTCAGAAACGGCCAGCGGATCATGGTGGTGCCTATACGGTACTCGCGCCGTCCGGGAACCCCGACAAAACTCTCCCCCTTCCATGACGGTATCCGGATCGTGTCCACGATTTACCGCCTTGCGAGGGTTAACAACCCGATGTTTTACTTCGGTATTATGGGCCTGTTTTGTTCACTCCTTGGCCTGCTCACCGGGGTGTATGTTCTTCTTGAATGGCTGCACCACATCGATCATATCCCGCTGACTATCCTTACCGTACTTCTCATTGTTGTCGGTATCGAGATCTTCATGTTCGGAGTGATATCAGATATGCTGCTGGTCTTCCATCGTGAGATCATCCGTGAGATCCAGTTGAACCAGCCGCCCAAGCAGCTGAAATAAAATTTTAAAAAAGTAAAATTAGATATTTTTTAAAACGGTTTCGTGGATTTTTTTTAAAGGAACATCGTTTTTAATGCGATGACCTTGCAGGCATGTTCTGCAAGGGATGTGAGAAGGAATGCCTCGTCAAGTGTCGCACCGGCGGCAAATGTCCCGTGCCCCCGTGCAATGACCAGTTTGCTGCGCCGCATCTCTTTTGCGACCGCATCCGCAAGCCCTTGAGTCCCGGGCGCCCCTGATGCGACCGGGATTATGGGACAGAACATCTCTCCTTCGCTGTCCAGCGGCCGGATCTCGTCTTTTGTGAGGGATGCGGCGACTGCGCAGGGCGGGTGGGCGTGCACGATTGCCCGGTAGGGTGTCGAGCGGTATACCGCGAGATGGACCCGGTACTCGCTTGAGGCGTCTTTTGGGACCGGCCCGTCAAACGGCACAAAGACCGGCTCACCCGGGGTGTCGAGGTAGGCGCCTGTTTTTTTTATAAAAAAACCGGCGTCCCCGTCCCGCACGCTCATGTTCCCGAAATTCCCACCGACGAGATGTTCGGCAAACAGCCGTTTTCCTATCCGTTCAAAGCCATAATCCGGCATCCTTCGCACCTCTTCTTTGTACACCCTCCTTTGGCGTATTCCACTATATGGGCATGGGTCTGGTGGTACACGTGGGGATCCACCGCAAGAACGCTCTCGAAAAGAGTTTTTAGCGCCGATCGCGGGGTGGTTATACCGGCACACCGCGCGATACGTTTCGTATAGGCATCGATCACGAAACTGGGCCGGGAAAAACCGTAGCAGAGGATACTATCTGCCGTTTCCTCTCCGATGCCGTGCACTGCGAGCAGCCCGGCCCGGAGCGCGGGCGTAGGTATGGTCGCCATCGGTTCTATCCCGCCACAGTTTTCGACCACAAAAACCGCAAGGGACTTGAGCCGGTGTGCCTTTATCCGGTAGAACCCGGTGCACCGCACGGCCTCTTCGATCTCCGACGGGTCTGCGGTGTAAATGGCCTGCATCGAACAGAGCCCCCGCTCCTTCAGGAGGTCAAGTGCCCGCATGACATTCTCCCACCTTGTCTGCTGGGTCAGGATCGCCCCGATCATGACCTCGTCGGTATCCCCCGGCCACCAGGGGATCTCCCCGAACCGGGTTTTGAGGATACCGACTATTTTTCTGGCCTTTGTGGCGTCGTTACCGGAACTGGATGCCGACATCGTGCATCTTGTTGTACCGGGCGATATTGAGCACCAGCGGCGTGAGCGATTCTATCATCGGTGCAACGGCAAGCGGGCCGGCATTGAATGCCTGGAGCCTGGAGACCCGGTTCACGAGTTCCATCACCTGGTGCTTTGCATCCTCATCGTCACTGCAGACCGGTACCGAATAGTCCAGTTCCTCGTCCAGTGCCTTCCAACGGTTTGCGGCGATGGTATTGAACGCGCAACAGAGCCGCGCCTCCTTTGGCAGGAGTTTTTTGATCAACAGCGCCGCTGCCCCTTCCGGTGGCGGGACAAATACGAAGTGATCCTGTTTTTCCATCGGGTTGACCGGGCTTATGACAATCTTGTCCTCAAAGCCGTGCAGGGTCGAGAGGGTCGGCACCACGTGCTTGAACGGGATCGCGAGGATCACGATATCGGCCTCATCGACCGCTCCCTGGTTTGAGACCCCATGAACCGAGCAGGACTGCCCGCGATTTTTGAGGGTCTCCCGGGCTACCGCGCAGCTCGCTTCGGCCTTTTCCTGCTCCCGCGACCCGACAACCACGTCAAAGACCCGGGAGAGGCGCATCGTCATGCCTTCCCCGATATCCCCGGTGCCGCCAACTATTCCGATCTTCACTTATCCCACCAGCGGCCGGAGCAGTTTTTCAAGCGTTGCGGCGTCGGTGACGCCTTCCATGGTCTGGACCACTTTTCCGTCCTTTTCGATAATAAGGGTCGGCACCACGCGGATCCCATATTTTTCTGCAAGATCCATGTGCTCATCAACGTCCACTTTTTTTATCTCAACGGCATCGCCCAGTTTCTTTGCCAGTTCCTCGATGATCGGTGTCTGCATACGGCAGGGGCCGCACCACGTGGCAAAAAAGTCATAAAGAACAGGTCTCGTCATGTAATCATACCCGGATAGAGTAGTCGATAAAAAAAAAGATAAATCTATGGTATTGTTATTCGGAGAGGATCTCCATGATGATCTTACCATAGGCGGGTCTTGTCACTATCACACCCACAAGGACACCCATCATGGTGATGATGGCAAATCCCTTGAGCGTGGACAGATCCATGAGTGCAAGCGGCAGCATCGCAATCAGCACGGTTGCAGCCGCTATCACGATGATGGTGAGCGCCCGGGCAAGTCTCTTCAGGTAGATATTTGGCGATGGGACGATCCCTTCGTGAAGGATCTCATCGGTAATAACGACCAGCTGATCTATACCCGTCCCAAGCACGGCTATCAACCCGGCGATGGTTGGTAGATCCATCTGGAACTTGATCACGCTGATGAACCCAAGCAGGATCACGATTTCCGAGGCATTGATCAATACCATGGGGAGCACGATCCTCGGCTCGCGGTACCGGTAGAAGATCACAAACGCGACCGCGATGAGGGCAAGGATAAAGGCGATCAGGCACATGGTCATGTAGTGTGACCCGAGTGACGCAGAGGTCGAGCCGGAACCGGCAATCTTCACATCAACCGGCAGCGCACCTGCACGCAGGTGAATCTCGAGATTTGTTGCCTGCGTCTGTCCGGCTGTTCCCGTACCGGTAGATGCAACCATATTGCGGGTGGGTTCACTCTGGAGGGAGGAAGCAAGGTTCGATGACAGCGGTGCAGAATAGACTGTCTTGTTATCGAGGATCATCGCCAGCTGGTGGTGATCGGGGTCAACCGTTGCGCCGTACTTGATAGCTGCATCCCGGAATGTTGCGGCACCCGCATCGCTTAAGGTAAACCCTACACCCCAGTTGCCCGATGTATCCTTGGTTGGGACCTGGACACTGGTGATGGTATCGCCATAGAGGACGTGTTCGGACTCGTTACCTGTTGTCAGGATTCGGATTTCGAACTTACCCTGCTTACCGACGATCTGCTGGGCCTCGTTCATATCGACGCCGGCCATCTCTACGCGCACGTACCGGGCGACGTTGTTAACGCCCGTAAGGGTATTGACTTTGGCATCCTTGGTACCCATCGTGTTGATCTTCTGTTCAAGGATGCGTTTTACCAGAGTTGCAGTATCCTTGGACACGCCGGGCTGGTACGAGATCACTTTCCCGCCTTCGGCCTCAAAGTAGGATTCAAGCTGTTCCTGCGTGTAGTATTTTCGGATCTCGAGGTGGTTGGTATCGACCACAATAACATCGGTGTCAAGGGTCTTTGAGAGGTTGGTCACAAATGAATTGACCGGCTCTGTCGTTGAGTACCCGACCACTTCTGCCTGGAACTCGAGCTGAAGCCAAGCCCCCTGCTGGAGATCGAGGCCGTACTGGAGGTTTGTCGTCAGGTTACCCTTGTTGTCGAAATGCGGATAGATGGCGACTACCGAGAGGACCAAGAGGATGATCAGCGTGAGAACCCGCCAGTCCTTGAAGAGGTCCTTTATCCGTTCCTGCTTCATTTCCCGCCTCCTTTAAGGACATACCATTTCAGTATGCCGACGTTTGTGAGCCAGGTGTTCAGGATATCGAAGATAAGTCCGATCAGGAGGACTGCTGAAATTTCTTCAACGACCTGGATCTGTCCGATCCAGGACACCACGAGCAGCACCGTAACCGCCGCGAGTGTCGTGGAAGTCATGATGATACCGGTATGGAACGCCCCGGACAGTTTGTCGTTGAGTTTTCCCTGCCGTTTGAGAACCCGTGTCGTGAGTAAGATATCACTGTCCACGGAATACCCGATCAGCATGAGCAGTGCCGCGGTGGTTCCGAGTGACAAGGGGATACCGATGACATTCATCATCGCGGCGGTCATGACCATGTCGGCAAACGCCGAGAGGACGACTGCACAGGACGGGATAAAGGTCCTGAATGCAACAAAGACGACAATTGCCATGCCGATGAAGGCGAGGATGATCGCGATGAACGCCTGATCCTGCAGGGTCTTACCAAAGGATTCCCCGACCTGGTCTACCCGTGCATCCGGGTATTTACTTGAGATAAGAGCGGTCAGGCTCTGGTATTTCGTATCGTCCATTGTCCCGAAGGTGATAAATTTCCCGTTGTTGAGCCCTTCGCTGATACTTACGAGAGGATAGCCGGCGAATACTGCACGGATCTGATCGGAGGTGTCAGGGGTGATCACGGTTACGGCAGTCCCGCCAGAAAAATCGATACCCGGCTTGACCGGCATCCCGATCGTTACCGTAACAAACGCAAGCACCACAAGCGCTATGGCAAGCAGTACCATCGGGATTATCACCAGTTGTTTTGGTGAATATTTTTCGATGTTATAACTGAATAATCCCATATCATATTCATCTGTTCATGAACAATTAAATAATTACCAGATTGCTGGTGATGTCCGCACCATCTCCCGGTAACGGTTTTGATCACGGCCCCGACAGCAATTTCGCAGAATATCTGCGTTTCCTTGCCAGAATGGCGGGATTTCCAAACAGGGTTTTTAAAACGGGAAAATCCACAAAATATATATGGAGAAAGTTGCGACACTACGTTATGAGATCTCAGTTTGAGATCGAAAGTATGATTGAGGGGCGGTTGAGATCGTATCTCTCCCGGGATAAGACCGGCATCCGCCGCGAGGTGCTTCGGCTCCTCCTGCGCATTAAGCAGATGACGATTGCAGACATCCTTGATGAACTCAAAGAGCAGTTCTCGGTTTCATTTCACACGATGGCCTCGATGGTCGGCATTATTGCCTCCCGCATCGGGATCCTGAAGGTCAACCGAAATACAGGGGGCGTCAGTACCTATGAGCTCAAGGAGAAGTATGCCGCAATGGTTGTCCGGCTCGTGAGTATATGATCTTTTAAGCCCCTCACTTAAACCATAACCGTTTTTTAACAACTCCTTACAATAGTACTGACATAATGCCCGGTAATCCTTCTGATACATCCGAAGTCTCCCGGATTGCGATTGCACCTGATGTCATGGACTATATTGCGAAGAGAGACTGCGATTTCCGCGTGTGTACTTCCTGCGGAGGCCCGATCCTTCTCCCTGTACGCGTAAAACCCCCAAAGAAAAGTGATCTTCTTATCGAGGCCGCCCACCACACTATCTATGTCTCCATTCACCAGGCACGTTACCTCGATGAAATACGGAGTGACATGATACCCTTCTATGAAGATGATTTGGCAGGGTACGGGCAGAGATGAGTTACGAAGAACTGTCCCACACCGCAGATGTGAAGATCCGCGCCTGTGCCCCCACGCTGGAGGGTCTTTTTGGAGAGGCCTGTAGCGCGCTGATGCAGGTGATGTACGGCGGAGACCGGAGAGGCGGGACACAAAAAACGATCGATCTCGACGGGAAGGACCTGGAATCGCTGATCTGTGATTTCCTCTCGGAAGTGCTGTATGTCACTGAGGTGGACGGGCTGGTCTTCTGCCGGACTGATGTCTGCCTTGACGGCACGCATCTCCATGCGGTTCTTGACGGCGAGCCGTTCGATCCCGAGCGGCATAATAAAGGAACTGAAGTCAAGGGGATCTCGTACTCCGGGATGTGCATTACCCGGGATGCCAAGGGATATATGCTGGACATCTTATTTGATGTATAAATGGTGAAGAAATGCTTGACGGAGTTACACGGGCCGGTGTAAATGAGTGGGAGATCCCGGTCGGGTTTGTGCCCGGCATGCGGGTACCGGGAAGATTTTTCCTCTCGGATGCGCTCGCAGAACTCCTTGAACCCGGTGCCGTGCAGCAGCTGGCTAACGTCGCAACCCTCCCGGGGATTGTCCGGTGTTCGCTTGGCATGCCGGATATCCACTGGGGCTATGGGTTTCCTATAGGTGGCGTTGCTGCATTTTCCCTTGACGAGGGCGTCATCTCCCCCGGCGGTGTCGGTTTTGACATCAACTGCGGGGTCCGGCTCTTTACCACGCCGCTTAAGCAGGCGGACATAAAAAAGCCCCGGGAGTTTATCGAGTCCCTGTACAAGGCCGTGCCGACCGGTGTCGGTGCAAAGGGTTCCCTGAAGGTCTCTCCGACTGCTCTTACAACCATGATGGAAAAGGGTGCACGCTGGGCGGTGGAGGCCGGGTACGGGACACAACGGGATCTTGCCCGGTGCGAAGAGGGCGGCTATATGAAGCAGGCCGATATCCGTGCAGTCTCGGCCAAGGCCCGGGCCCGGGGAATCCCTCAGGGAGGAACGCTCGGGTCGGGCAACCACTTCCTTGAGATCCAGGTTGTGAGCGAGATCTACGATGAGTCCGCGGCAAAAGCGTTCGGTCTTGCAGAAGGCCAGATCTGTTGTATGATCCACTGCGGCTCCCGGGGACTCGGCCATCAGGTCTGCACCGATCATCTCAAGACGCTGGAAGAGGCGACAAAAAAGTATCATATCCCGCTCCCGGATCGCCAGCTTGCCTGTGCCCCTATCCAGTCTCCTGAAGGCAAGGCCTATTTCGGCGCGATGGCCGCCGCTGCGAATTATGCCTGGGCCAACCGTCAGCTGATCATGCACGCGGCCCGCCTCCAGTTCGAGCGGATGTTTTCCATCGGGTACGAGAGCATGCCGCTTGTCTATGATGTCACCCATAACGTGGCAAAGATCGAGGAGCACACGGTCGACGGGCACCGGGCTTCGCTCTGCGTACACCGCAAGGGAGCCACCCGATCGTTCGGGCCGGGCGCTCCGGACCTGCCCGGGGATCTTGCTGCGATTGGCCAGCCGGTGATCATTCCCGGCAGCATGGGAACGTCCTCGTTCGTGCTCAAAGGGACCGCAATCGCAATGGAGCGCACCTTTGGCAGCACCTGCCACGGTTCGGGCCGGGTCATGAGCCGGTCGCAGGCAAAGAAGAGGATGACCGGGAAAGAAGTGGCCGATCACCTGCTCGCGCAGGGCATCATTGTCCGGGCGCCCAACGAAGCGGCGATAGCCGATGAAGCGCCGGAGGTGTACAAGCCAAGCAGCGAGGTGGTGCAGGTAGTCCACGATGTCGGGCTCTCGGCCCTCGTCGCCCGCCTATCCCCGCTGGGAGTGATCAAGGGGTGAGCTGCCGGGCGGGATTTGTCTGGGAGACTTCCCAGCATTTCGTCAGGTTCATCGAGGACTGCGGCATCCCGTGCGAGCTCGTCACCCCGTATATGCTCGCCGCCCCGTTTTTCCGTGGCTCGTTTACCTGCCTTATCATCCCCACCGGGTTTGCAAACCCGGCCTACTGCCGTCTGCTTCCTGCGCTTCGGGCATCGTCAGAGCGAATAGAACAATTTGTCGAGAACGGCGGTAACCTCCTTGTCTTTGGGGCAGCGATCGACCGTGCGGATGCGTATGACTGGCTGCCGTTCCCGGTCACGTACCGGCACGAGGTTTTTCCCCGAAAGATTACATGCGGGTCGTCCGAGTTGGGAACTGCTCTCGTGGAGGATTACGATCCCACCTGCATCGAATGCGACGGCATATTCCCTGCGCACGAGGGAAGTGCTGCAGGGGCAGCGGGCGGGTCGACTGTCATTATCGAGAAAACGGTGGGGAAGGGAACTGTGGTTGTAACAAGCGTCCACGAATACCCCTCCCGTGCATTTATAAAAAAATTCTGCGCTACCGGGACACAAACCTTATTCTAGCAGGAAAAAGACCAGAATGATAGTGAGGTTGTGTCCGATGCACCGCTATACTTTTTGTGAAACTGCGGAGGCAGCAGATCTTGAACCGGTAGTGATGGCCATCCACGAGATCATCCATCGCCTTCCGGTGACGGCGAAATCATTGCTGAAACCCGGGATCCGGATCGAGGACGGCCGGGTGATCGACCGCAATTATACCGGCCCGGTGCTCGAACAGGCTATCGCATTGAATACTGTAATAAAAACGACCCCCGAACTGGGTGTTTACAAAGGTGTACCGGTGACGGTTGCCCCCATACGGGATCACGAGGGGCACGTAATTGGCGCGATCGGTGTTGTCGATGTCACCGGCATCTTCGATCTCGCCACGCTCATGGAACACCAGTCTGCCATCATAAAGCAGGTGTGTGGCAAGGATCCCTGCCCGCTGTCGGAAGAATCGAGTACATCAAAGAGGTGATAACCATGCCGGACTCAGCATTCAGGGTAATGGAGATCCTCGAAAGATCGGACGCACCGATCTCGGGAGAGGCCATCAGCAATGAACTGGGGATCACCCGTTCTGCGGTCTGGAAGCACATCAACGAGCTCCGCATGATGGGATACGACATCTCGTCATCGCAGAAAGAAGGATACCGTCTCACACGCATGAGCAATAAGCTCCTCCCGTACGAGATCCACAAGAAACTCCATACGAAATTTATCGGCAAAAAGATGCGGTACATGGAGAACACTCCGTCGACTATATGGGCGGGAAAACAGCTCTGTGCCGAGAGCGATGTGGAAAAGATGCACGGGATGGTGATCATCGCCGAGGAACAGACCGGGGGCGTCGGCCGGATGGGGCGGGCATGGGTCTCTCCCGTCGGCGGGATCTGGGTCACGGTTATCTTAAAACCCCATATCCCGATCGACCGGGTCTTCATGATCACCATGGCAGGCTCCGTTGCGGTGGCCCGGGCGATCCGAAAGGAGTTCGGTCTGGGCGCCCTGATCAAGTGGCCGAACGATATTTTTATCGGGAACAAGAAGGTAGCGGGCCTGCTGCTTGAGCTTGCGGCTGAAGCAGATGCCGTGCACTACTGCCTGCTTGGGATGGGTATCGATGCAAATGTTCCTATCAGCGAGTTCTCGCCTGAACTTCAGAATGATATCACCTCGCTCTCTGCCGAGCTCGGCCACGAAGTAGACCGGGCCTCGTTTCTGGCCCGGATCTTAAAAGAGTTTGAGAGCCACTACTCACTCCTTGAGGGAGGGGAATACGATACCATCATCCGGGAATGGAAGAGCCTCTCCTGTACGCTCGAACACCGGGTGGACATCCGCACGCTCAAGAATAGTTTCTCCGGGGAAGCGGTCGATATCGATGAGTACGGCGCGCTCATCATCAGGAAAGACAACGGGAAATTCGAACGCGTCATTGCCGGCGACTGTATCCACCAGTAGACCGGTACTCTTTTATCGTCAACCTCCAATTTTTTAATGGTTGACGATGTTTGGCGATCTGCAGCGTTCCCGCCGTATCGCGTATACGGCTGCATTTATCGGCCTGATCACGGTGGGCGGATGGATCTCCGTCCCGTTTGTCCCATCCCCGTTTACCCTCCAGACGTTTTTTGTTCTGCTCGCGGGTGCGGTCATGAAGCGCGATGCCGTGATCCCGGTGGTGCTCTACGTTCTTCTCGGGGCACTGGGGCTGCCGGTCTTCCACAACGGCGTGGCCGGTGTCGGCGTCCTGCTCGGGCCGACGGGGGGGTACCTCATCGGGTTTATCCCGGCTGCGCTGGTGGCAGGTCTTGCGTATGAATCAGCCCGGCCTGCATTCAGGATCAGCGGGCTCGTCCTTGCTGCCGTGTTGATCCTTACCTGCGGCGTGGCATGGCTGATCGTATCAACCGGCATGGCACCAACCGCCGCGTTGGTTCTGGGGATGCTCATATTCCTCCCCGGGGATATGGTCAAGGCCGGCGCAGCATACCTGATCGCGCGGCACCTGCCATGATCACCTTTGAACATATCCGGCACCGGCTCCTTGCCATCGATTCCCTTACGATCGCCCCGGGTATCACATCGGTAATCGGCCCGAATGGCAGCGGTAAGAGCACCCTGTTGAAACTCTGTGCCGGTATTGCAGAACCTGACTGCGGGACCGTGCTCGTGGATGGCAGGTCACCGCGTGAGACAGAGATCGGGTACGTGAACGAGTTTCCGGACCGGAATATCCTCTTTTCCACAGTTAGAGATGAACTGGCCTCCCCGCTGCGCTTCCGACACACTCCCTGCAGGGAGACGGATCAGGCAGTCCGCGCATGTGCGGAGACGAGGGGAATCTCCCGGTTGCTCGACCGTGATATGCAGGACCTGAGTGGGGGAGAGAAGATCCTCGTCGCGCTTGCCACGGCCTGTATTACCCGGCCGCGTGTGCTTGTCCTTGATGAATACGATTCGCACCTTGACGCTGACCGGTGTGAATGGCTGAACACGGTACTCCGTGTATCGGGAGCCGGATATGTTATCCGGTGTACGCAGCAAATGGAAACCGCCGCAGTTGGGGATCAACTCATCTATATTGAGAAAGGGCATGTCGTGCATGCCGGGACACCGGCGGGCGTCTTTGCTCTGCTTTGTGATTCCCCGTTTTACCCGCTTTCGTGGAGGTGGCCGGTATGAGGCTTGTCCTCGATCATCTCACCGCGAGCTACCCTCGCTGGTCGCTTGCAGCAAACGGTGTTTTTTCCCCGGGTATCCATCTCGTGAGCGGGGATGTCGGCAGCGGGAAGTCTACGCTTTCTCTTATGATGGCCGGGCTGCTCATGCCGGAAAGCGGCTCGGTGATCCGGGAGGACATAACCTGGACCCTGCTCTCGTTCCAGTTCCCCGAGTTCCACATCACCGGCCTCTCTGTCGCGGAGGAATGCCGATCGTGGGACCTTGATCCGGATGCAGTCATCCGGGCGGCAGGTATCGATGTCACCGGAGAAACCCCGGCACTCTCGCTTTCCCGTGGTGAGCTCAAACGCCTCCACCTTGCCTGCGTTCTCTCCCGGAAGTACGATCTCCTGCTGCTTGACGAGCCATTCTCTTCACTCGATTGCCCCGGGAAGGAATGGGTATGCCGGCAGCTTAGCAACCGGACCGAGGGGATCACCGTCATTTTCACTCACGAGCAGAGCATTTTCCCCCGCATCGATCATATCTGGGAAATTGTCGGGGGGAACCTAATCGATTGTGGCGATATGCCCGGGGCGGTCGTGCGCTGGCAGCATGCGCCGGCTCTGGTAAAGAACCTCATCCGTGCCGGGAGAATTCCGCTCGCACTCACGCCGGAGGGCATCAGGGAGGCTGCATGCAGGACCCGCGGATAAGACTTCTCTGTGCGTTCCTGCTCTCGCTTGCGGCATTCGCAAGTGTTGCCGGGGCTGTTGCAGTCTTTGTCTGGTGGCTGGTCTTTACTCCCCGCTGGCGCAGCATTCGGCACCGCACTGCCATCCTTGCGACGTTTGTCCTGTTTGTCATTATTGCGGGGGTCATGACCCTTGCTGGGAGCGACGGGCTCTCGTATCTTGTGCGGATGACCGCGATACTGTTGGTTGGTACCTGGCTGTATGCCGAATCCTGTGCAGGCGATTTCCTTTCAGTGGGTACCTGGCTTTTTGGTACCCGGATCGGGTTTGAGGCCGGCATGATCGCCGGGATGGCGATGCAGATGGCAAACGGGCTTTTTGAGGATTTTCGCCGTATCCGGATTGCCATAGGGCAGAAAGGGCAGGCATGGAGTATCCGCAGAATCGTGCCCGTGGGACGCGTCCTCATTCATGATGCACTCCGGCGGGCGGATGATACTGCCGAAGTGCTTGCAACGCGTGGATACCGGAACGGTGGGACGATCTGCCCGCACTTCCCTACAACGGTTCCTGATGCAGTGGCCGGTATCTGTGCGGTTGTGGCCCTCGTTCTCGCGTATCTCCCTTTAAGTGAATTTTTTATACTCAACAGGTGAACCTTTGGGAGGCTAATTGTAATACCGGAGGCCCTGAGGTTTCCCATGTGTGCTGCAGTTTCTGGAAAAGTACTTATCACTGATACAACACTTCGTGATGCCCAACAGTCTCTCATCGCTACGCGCCTCCGCACCGAGGATATGATCCCGCTTGCACGTGAGATTGATACGTGCGGATTTTTTTCTGCCGAGGCATGGGGCGGGGCTACGTTTGATACCTGCATACGGTTCCTGAATGATGATCCGTGGGACCGGCTCCGTGCCCTTAAGGCGGAGCTGAAACACACCCCCATCCAGATGCTCCTCCGTGGCCAGAACCTTGTCGGGTACCGCCATTATTCCGATGACGTTGTTGACCGGTTTGTCGCGGCATCCTACAAGAACGGGGTGGATATCTTCCGGGTCTTTGATGCGCTCAACGATATACGGAATATGAAGCGCTCGATGGAGCAGGTAAAGAAAGCCGGCGCCCATCTCCAGGGCACGATCTCCTACACGACAAGCCCGGTTCACAGTACGGGAATGTTTATCGAGATGGCCAAGGAACTTGCCGCGCTCGACTGCGACTCCATCTGCATCAAGGACATGGCCGGGCTCATCATGCCCGAAGCGGCTCGTGAACTCATCAGCGGCATAAAAAATGCGGTAGATATCAAAGTCTGCCTCCACAGCCACTCGACAAGCGGGATTGCTCCCATGAGTTACCAGGCAGCAATTGAAGCGGGTGTCGATATCCTCGATACTGCGATGTCGCCGTTCTCGATGGGGACCTCCCAGCCCCCGACAGAAAGTGTCGTGGCGACTCTTGTGGGAACCCCCCGGGATACCGGTATCGATCTCCTGAAACTACGGACGGTCCGGAATACCTGCATGCAGATCCGCGAGAAGTACGCGGGACTGTTAAACCCGATCTCTGAGCGCGTGGACAGCAACGTGCTTATCTACCAATTGCCCGGCGGCATGATCTCAAACCTCGTCTCGCAGCTGATGGAGCAGGACGCGCTCAACCGGCTCGATGAAGTGTTCGCTGAGATCCCGCGCGTGAGAAAAGATCTCGGCTACCCGCCGCTTGTGACGCCGACGAGCCAGATCGTGGGGACGCAGGCGGTCTTAAACGTGCTCGTGAACGGCCATCGGTACGCGAACGTGACAAAGGAAGTCAAGGATTACGTGCGCGGGCTGTACGGCCGTTCGCCGGCACCGGTCAGCGAGGAGATCCGGAAACTGATCATCGGCGATGAGAAGCCGATCACCTGCCGCCCGGCCGACATGCTCGAAACCTCATACGAGCGCATGAAGGCAGAGGCAGAAAAAGCCGGTCTCGTAAAAAAAGAGGAAGATGTCCTCACTTACATCATGTACCCTGCCATTGCCCCTTCATTCCTGAAAGGCGAGCGGCAGCTTGAGGCGATTCCCCAGAAGCAGTCGGCCGCCCAGCAGGCAGCCGCATCCGGGGGCATTCCTGACCAGATGGAAGTTGAAGTGGACGGGGAAGTATTCTCTGTCCGCATTGTATCCGTGGGCGGGAACCAGGTACAGGTAGCAAATATCGCACCCCAGAAAGCGCCTCGCGGGGATATCGTAGGCGGTATCCGGAGCAACATGCAGGGCATGGTGCTTCAGGTCATGGTCAGCCGGGGCGCGGCGGTCAAAAAGGGCGATACCCTCATTGTGCTTGAAGCGATGAAGATGGAAAACCCCATCCACAGTCCGGTGGACGGCAAGGTCACCGAGATTTTTGTTGACGCCGGCGATGTCGTCCAGAATGGCGATGTCCTGCTGGTGGTTCAATGAAGTTTTTTGAGAAGATCCTGATCGCGAACCGGGGCGAGATAGCGATCCGGGTCATGCGTGCGTGCCGCGAGCTCGACATCGATACCGTGGCGATCTATTCATCGGTCGACAAGAACGCACTCCATGTCAAGTACGCCGACGAGGCATTTCCGGTCGGGGAGGCGCACCCGTCCAAGAGTTATCTCAACATGGAACGGATCGTCGACATCGCCAAAAAGAGCGGTGCCGAGGCGATCCACCCGGGCTATGGTTTCCTTGCGGAGAACTACCGGTTCGCGAAGCTCTGCACTGATGAAGGCGTGACCTTTATCGGCCCCGGTTCAAAGACCATCCAGGCCATGGGCTCCAAGATCGGGAGCAAGCAGATGATGAAAAAGGCCGGCGTGCCGGTCCTGCCCGGGACCGATGATGGCATCAGTGATATCGGGACTGCAAAAAAGGTTGCAGCCGAGATTGGCTACCCGGTCATTGTAAAAGCAAGCGCGGGTGGCGGCGGTATCGGGATGCAGATCGTCAATGACGAGACCGCGCTCGAAGAGGCGATCACGGGCAGTATGCGCATCGCCCAGTCTGCGTTTGGCGATCCCACGGTCTTTATCGAGAAATACCTAGTCAAGCCCCGGCATATCGAGTTCCAGGTCCTTGCCGATGAACACGGGCATGCGGTCCACCTCTACGACCGCGAGTGCTCCATCCAGCGCCGGCACCAGAAACTGGTCGAAGAAGCCCCGTCTGCGATCATGACTCCCGAGCTCCGTGCGCGCATGTCGGCCGCCGCGCTCAGGGTGGCTGAAGTGTCTGATTATACAAACGCCGGGTCAGTCGAGTTCCTGTACAGCAACGGGAATTTCTATTTCATGGAGATGAACACCCGGTTGCAGGTCGAACATACCATCACCGAATTCATCACCGGCATCGATTTAGTCCGGCAGCAGATTGCGATTGCCGCAGGGGAATCGCTCCCCTTCGATCAGGAAGACGTTTCGATACGGGGCCATGCGATCGAATGCCGGATCAATGCGGAAGATCCGCTCAATAATTTTTCATCGGACCCGGGCAAGATCGTCCGGTACCGTTCCCCGGGCGGCCCGGGTATCCGTGTCGACAGCGGTATCCACATGGGGTATATGATCCCTCCCAACTACGACTCGATGATCGCAAAGCTCTGCGCGTGGGACAGCACCCGTGCTGAGGTTATCAAACGGATGCGTCGGGCTATATCAGAATATATCATCCTCGGGATCAAGACCACGCTCCCGCTCCACTACGCGATCATGAACAACCAGCAGTTCATCGAGGGCAACACGCACACCCACTTCCTGCAGGAAGAACATATCATAAAAACGCTCGAACGTTACAAAAATGACGAGGAAGCACGGATGCAGACCCTGGCCGGCTCGTTTTCGCAAGGGAACAAGGTCGCTGCGATCACGGCAGCGGTCAACGTCTATCTCCAGCAGAAAAAGGGCTGACCGGTGCAAATCCACCTATATCAGAACCTTTAAAAGTTTTTACGGTGTTGTATTTATGCACTTTCGTGCTGCGGTGGCCTAGCTGGTTAGGGCGCCAGACTCATAGGGTTTTATCGGCGCATGTAGTCTTTCGCGCTGAAGAACTTTGGGACATCTGGAGATCGTGGGATCGTAACCCACTCGCAGCATTTTAATTTCTTTCGGTACGTCCGGATTTTTTTATATTTTTATATGCGTTTAAAGAAGTATAATTGCCCGGAATGTTGTTTTGCCACGTATTCAGGGGGATTTCAACCACCTGCCGGAGATATATTTATGTGTACCGTCAGCCCACACAATACTGAAAATGAGGTGAAATAATGATTCTTGTAAATGCAGCTGTTGGAATTATTCAGTTAATCATCGCAGTCATCCTTGCGGTGGTAGCATTGTATATTGGTTTCTCCGTCTTTGGCAAGATCACAAAAGACGTTGACGAGCAGAAGGAACTTGCGAAGGGCAATGTTGCATTCGGTATTGTTATTGCCGCAATCTTTGTCGCAATTGCCGTAGTCGTCCAGTCCGGTGTTGCCGGTATCTCTGTCGGAATCAGCAAGGCTTCGGCATTCGGGTTCACGTCCGTTGATGGCCTGATTGCAATCAGCGTTGCGATCATCCAGCTTATCCTTGGTGTCCTCCTTGCGATTGGCGCCATCTACCTTGCATTAAACATTCTTGACAAGCTCACCAAAGGCATCGAGGAGTTCGAGGAACTCAAGAAAGGCAATGTCGCTGTTGCGCTCGAAATGGCTGGCGTTATCATCGCGGTTGCCCTTATTATCCAGTCCGGTATTGTTGGTATTACGACAGCACTGGCCTGAAGGATCTCATCAATTTTTCTTTTTTCAAGCTCTCCGGAGTGTTGTCTTAAAACAGTCATTTGCACGTCTTCTGACGTTAGTGCGTGAGGCCTTTTGTCTTTTATACACGCGAAGAGTCTGGCTCTGTCATGGTGGTAATCAAGATAAACAGATCGGATTTACTCCGAAACTATGAAAACAACCATAATGCCAAGGGTTACAGACAGACCGAAGGAAAATTAAGGTTATTTTCATATCCAATCGTAAACGGTCAATATTTGAATGGCTTCCCGCATCAGGGCCCTTTCGGGGCACGGTGGGGCAGGGATACAGATGTTTTAAGTTGCTGAACCTTCGAGGAGGCGTCCCTTTATGGGTGGAGTCACTCATCGTCCCTCAGTTGGAAGGTAACGATCACTTCACCAATTCTGAACAATTTTTATGCTTTACTCCAAAAAAGCAGGATTTTTTGGATTGATTATTAACTCTTGCTCGGAAAATAGGGGCTTATTTCCCGTACAGGTTGATCTGCTGGATGAGAGTTGAAAAGCCCTCCATCTCCAGCGCAAGCACTTCATTTCGGGTCATACCCATGCTCGTTTCGGCATCGGCGGTGAGCTGATCCGGTCCCCGGATCACCTCGCGGTGCGTTCCGTCACGACCCAATACTTCCTGCGCTTCAGCGTCATGGACAAAGGCGCGGCCCGGGATGATAACGGTTGGTTCGAGATGCGAAAGGTCCAGTTCTTGGAGGTCGTCGATTGTGATCAGGCAGGCAATCTCTTTTTTTACCGGTATAACCGGAGACGTGGCACCGCGTGCTGACAAAACCTCGCTGATATACGGTGTGGCCACAGAACCGGAGATAACCGATGCCCGATGCTGGACGCGAGGGAGTTTTTTCATGATTGTGGGTTCGTGGAGGATCGCAAACGGCGAACCGATCTCCGGATCCCATAGCGGTGTGCCGGAGATTTTCATTTTGAAACGGCTGCTAAAGTCGGTCACCATATCTCGGAACGATTCCACAGTTTGTACGTTCTGCCCCTTGAGGATCGGGGCGTTCTCCAGAATGAGCCCCTGTTCCGTTGCATTCGCAAATCGCATGAGGATAAGGCCCTTTGCACCGCGCTCTTCCAACCATTCGCAGGTATGTTCAAGAACGGCGCCATCGTTGACCCCGGGCAGCACTACCGCCGCTGCGTAGACCTCCGCCCCTCCGCAGAGTCGTTCGAGAATCGCAAGCGAAGCGTCCGGTGTCGGGTCGTGCATCCAGCGCTTCCGCAGGGCCGGGTCCGCTGCAAATATTGTAAACGAGCACTCGGCTAACCCGTTGTCGACAAGGAGATCGGCAACCGCCGGGTCATCCCAGCCTTTGCCGCTGGTATACCCGATATGGAGCGGTGCTTCTGTTGCGCCGAGCAGCTCGATGAGATCGTTAAACTGTGGGTAACAACTGGGATCGCCACCACCGCTGATGGTGATGCGGTCGAGTTCCCCACTTTTTGTCTGGAGTGCGGCAAGAGTCTCGTCTGCGATGGTCCTGAGGTCCTTGAAACCACTGTACTCCTCCCGGACCCCCCGTGTACAATAGTCGCAGCCTTTCTTGAACGGCAGGCAATAGCGGCAGCCGAATGCCCGGGTTGTTTTCACGCGCTTGAAGTAACAATACTCGCAGAAGCCGCGGCAGTCAACGCCCGCCCGTCCCCCGATGTCAACGGTTAACTGAGCCATTCGTTGTTAGATTACTCCGTTCCGGTGCGTATAATGTATTTGGAATTGTATGTTTCGGGCCGGAAAAAATTATAAGCGCTTTTTTGTTGAAGGTATCCTGGGCGGTGCAGGTTTTTACATAAAACCAAGCGAGCCTGTGAGATATCCCTCTACGGATAGATATGCCCGGAAAACACCACATTTTTTACCAGTAACTACCTATTGTATATGGCGCCTCAGTGGCTTAGTTGGCAGAGCGGCTGACTTGTAATCAGCAGGTCCCGAGTTCAAATCTCGGCTGAGGCTTTCTCTTTAATCTGTTCATCATTGCGACTTATGGGGTTTTTATTTTCGGGTTGTTCTCTAGGACAAGTGCCCCATACATTGAAATTTTTATGAATTTTATATGTAGTTACGCTTGATGTATCATGACAAAAAAAGCCTTCATCACGGGTATTACCGGTCAGGACGGGTCGTACCTTGCCGAACTGCTGCTCAGTAAAGGATACGAAGTCCACGGGCTGGTACGGAGATCATCCACCTTTAATACGAGTCGGATCGACTCCATCTATGTCGATCCACATGATCCTAATGCTAGTCTTTTTCTGCATTACGGAGATCTATCAGATTCCGAACAGATTGCAAACGTGATGTACAATATCCGACCGAATGAGGTCTACCACCTGGGTGCACAGAGCCACGTCCGGGTCAGTTTCGATACCCCCGAATACACCGGTAATGTCACCGCCCTTGGTACTACCCGTATTTTAGAGGCAATCCGCCGGAGTAACAACTCCGTGAAGTTTTACCAAGCGTCATCGAGTGAGATGTTCGGTGCTGCAGCGCCGCCCCAGAGTGAGATGACAATCTTCCACCCGCGCAGTCCCTATGCCTGCGCGAAGGTATACTCCTACTGGATGACACGGAATTACCGGGACGGATATAACCTCTTTGCGTCGAACGGCATCCTCTTCAACCACGAATCCCCACGTAGGGGTGAGACGTTTGTCACCCGCAAGATTACCCGGGCAATCGCCCGTATCCTTGCAGGAAAGGAAAAATATCTCTACCTTGGAAATCTCGATGCAAAGCGGGACTGGGGATTTGCCCCGGAGTACGTCGAATGCATGTGGCGGATCCTCCAGCAGGAAAAAGCAGATGATTTTGTCATCGGGACCGGGGAGACGCATTCTGTCCGCGAATTTTTACATGAATCGTTTGAATATGCGGGACTGGATGTTGAAGAACATGTGCGGATCGATCAAAAATATTTCCGGCCGACGGAAGTAGAGGTGCTGGCTGCAGATGCAGGGAAATCCGGGAAGATTCTTGGCTGGAAACCGACCATAAAGTTCGTCGATCTCGTGAGGATCATGGTGGATGCGGATATGAAGGCAGCGGGACTGGAACCGATCGGCAAAGGTGAAGGGATAATCAGGACTAAGTTCCCGCACCGGTGGTGGAAGTGCGACTGACAGGAAATGTTTCCCGAAAAAAAGCCGAGGTCATTAAAAGGATCGAAGCTCATATTTTATTTCTAATACTGACGTGCAGGTTTAGCTGGATCTCATCAGAACATGGGTACTCCTGCAGGCGATCTTTATGACGTTCTGGTCTGATAAAAAAATTCTCATTACCGGTGGGGCAGGATTCTTTGGTTCGCAGGTTGTCAGAGAACTCCTGCAGAAAGGAGTTCAGAAAGATAATATCGCCATACCCCGTAGCCGGGAGATCGATCTGCGGGTATGGAAGAACTGTGTCGATGTGATCAGGGATTCCGATATCGTCATCCACCTTGCCGCACGGGTCGGTGGGATCGGATACAATCAGGCTTACCCGGCCCAACTTTTTTACGACAATGCGATCATGGGCATCCAGATGATCGAGGCTGCCCGGCAGGAAAACGTGGAGAAGTGTGTTGTGGTCGGTACTATCTGCGCGTACCCCAAGTTCACCCCGGTTCCGTTTAAGGAGGAGAACCTCTGGAATGGTTACCCGGAAGAGACCAATGCTCCTTATGGACTCGCAAAAAAGATGCTCTTGGTTCAGTCACAGGCATACCGACAGCAGTATGGTTTTAATTCAATTTATCTCCTGCCGGTTAACCTGTACGGGCCCGGGGACAATTTTGATCCGGCTAGTTCGCATGTCATTCCTGCTCTCATAAAAAAGTTTATCGATGCAAAACGGAATAAAAAAACGTTTGTTGATGTCTGGGGAACCGGCGCTGCTTCAAGGGAATTTTTATATGTTGATGACGCCGCACACGGGCTTGTCCTTGCAGCGGAGAGGTATAATAAATCAGAGCCGGTGAACCTTGGATCCGGGATGGAGATTTCGATCCGGGATCTGGTTTCTCTCATTCAGGAATTGACCGGCTATACTGGTACGATTCACTGGGACACTTCAAAACCCGATGGACAGCCCAAGCGTTGTCTGGATGTGAGCCGGGCACGCGATGAGTTTGGGTTTGAAGCGCAGATGCAGTTTAGGGAAGGTCTGAAGCGGACGATCGCATGGTACGAAGCGCATCGTGAAGAAGCCGGCAAGCCGCATGGGGTCGGGGATCATTGCTGAAAAATAGTTGTCTGCTTGGGGGAAACCCCGGGGCCGATTCTTGCCAATAGTGCATTTTTTGTGCGAGATGGATGATTGTCTCTTTACACAGACCCCTATGTGGCTTTTTTACATTCTAAACCGGTGAAGAAAAAGGGAAATTATTTTGGGAATTTTCGACTACGATCAAATCCCCGATCAGAATCTTTTTAAAGAGTGCTGGATGCTATGGGAGGATATCGCGTTGATCAAATCACCAGACTATAAGTAATGTAAAAACAAAATTCATGGTAACTTCTTATGACCGAGATCAGACCTGTTCAGGAATCCGCCGTCCCGACTCTCGTCATCCGTCCGCCCCGGAAATGGGTGCCGGTTGACCTGCATGAGCTCTGGGAGTACCGGGAACTGGTCACCTCGTTTACCTTGCGCGACATCAAACTCCGGTAAAAGCAGACCTGCCTTGGGATTGCGTGGGCATTTCTCCAGCCGCTTTTGACCATGGTTATCTTCACGGTCTTTTTTTTGGGGCTCGCAAAGATTCCGTCCGATGGCGTCCCGTATCCTCTTTTTGTTCTGGCGGCCCTGCTTCCGTGGACACTCTTTGCCGAAGGACTGACGCGGTCCACGACAAGTATGGTCACGAACGCGAACATCATGACCAAGGTGTACTTCCCACGTCTGATCATGCCGCTATCAAGCATCATCTCGCCGCTCGTGGATTTTGCGGTTTCCTTTATCATCCTGATTGCGATGATGATCTACTACGGGTTTATGCCGACAGTAAATATCGTCTTTTTACCGGTGTTTCTCCTGCTCGCGCTTGCAACGGCCCTTGGTGTTGGACTCTGGCTCTCGGCACTCAACGTCAAGTACCGCGATTTTCAGTACACAGTCCCCTTCATGATTCAGATCTTGCTGTTTGCCTCGCCAGTCGTTTATGCTTCAAGCCTCGTGCCGGAATCATTGCGTGTCTGGTACGGCGTTAACCCCATGGCGGGTGTGATCGAAGGGTTCCGCTGGGCGCTCTTGGGTACCGGTGCTCCAAGTGCGATGGTGCTCGTTTCGGTTGGCATGGTCATCGTGCTCCTTGTTTCCGGAATGTTTTACTTCCGAAGGATGGAGCAGTACTACGCGGATATTGTATGATTAAAAAAAATCGCGATTAAAAAGGGCTGTTGCCCAACTAACAAAAAGAGTAATTTGGGTTAATGAAAGATCTCGGGAACGAAATATCTCACGGCTCGAACGTGCGCCCCGAACATAGGAATACTGTGCTATTACGGTCATGATTTCCGGGTAATAAAATGCTGCGTCCTGTCCATCTTCCCGATGGGCTGAATAGATCTTGATCAGATCGAGAATGGATACTATATCGATTATTATCTGACTGAAATCATCTTCCGGTAACCATTTCTTGATGTTAACCGGCAGGAGACATTCTTGTTCAAGGTCGCGTCCCTTTGTATGATACATCAGCGAGTGGTTATTCTTATTCCGGCAAAGTACTTTCGATTTATTTTAATAGGGGGCCGGGGGAGTTGTGCAACAACCTCTTCCCTGAAAAACTTTGAATTAGGTAACAGCCTCTCATGTAATACTTGATACAAAGAACATCACATATATTGATGAACGTGGTTTAATGATAGGTTAGTGATTATGGTTTACGAGATTATAGACGGGTTTGTTCAGGCAATCCAACTTATCGTATCCTTAAATCCCGAAGTGGTCACGATAACGGTTCTTACCATCATCGTCTCGCTAACCTCCACATTTTTATCTGCCATTATCTCTGTTCCTGCCGGGGCTTACATCTACGCTCATGATTTTTTTGGAAAACGGCTTGTGATCAATATTATTCAGACCTTGTATGCCCTTCCGACCGTTCTTGCAGGCCTTCTGTTGTTCCTGTTCCTCTCACACCAGGGGCCGCTTGGTTTTCTCGATTTTCTTTTTACACCCCAGGGGATGATCCTTGCCCAGATGATCTTGGTCACACCACTTATTATCGGTCTGACCATTACTGCTTTAAGCGGGATTGACAAGGATATGCGGCATTCCATAATATCCCTCGGGGCAACAAAATTTCAGGCTATTGTTACCCTTATCCAGGAAGCCCGGTTTGCAATCCTTGCAGCGGTCATCCTGGGGTTCGGTCGTGCCATCTCCGAAGTCGGAGCTGCCATGATCATCGGGGGAAATATCCGCGCGTTTCCCGGTGACATCCTCTCGGGAACACGGGTTCTGACAACCGCCATCTCCCTTGAGACCTCGCAGGGTGATTTTCCGTTGGCGATTGCACTTGGATTGATCCTCCTTGGTGTGGCAATCGTTGTGAACGTTGGCCTGAACATGATCCAGTCAGGATCCCTCTGGAAAAATTCGTGGAATTCATAAAAAGGTGCACAGGATACCATGAGTACGAGCGCAATAGAGACACATGCCCTCCTAAAGAAGTATGATGAGCGGGATGTGATCCGGGACGTATCTTTCTCGATTCAATCGGGGGAGATCTTTGGAATTATCGGCCCGAGCGGTTCTGGCAAGAGTACTCTCCTGCGCCTTCTCGATCTTATTGAACAGCCGACTGGCGGCAGGCTTACGATTTTTGGGACCGATGCCCTTGTCCCTGATGCGAAGTTCCCCCTCCGGCGGCGGATGGCACTCCTTTCTCAGAAACCGGTTATCTTTAGCCGGTCGGTCTTTGATAATATTGCAATCGGCATGGAATACCGCAAGAAGGTAAAGTCCGAAATTTCCCGAGCCGTGACCGATGCTCTCGATGCCGTGGGGCTCGCTGGTTACGGTAAACGATCCGCACGCACGCTTTCTGGAGGGGAAGCCCAGCGAATGGCGCTTGCCCGGGCTGTGGTAATTAATCCGGAGATTCTCTTTCTCGATGAGCCGACCACAAATCTCGATCCGGTATCCGCAGAACGGATCGACGACATCATTATCCGGTTAAACCGCGAGAAGGGAATGACGGTCGTCATTAGCACACATGACATGATCCAGGGACAGCACCTTGCCGATCGAATCGGTGTCATCATGGACGGTGCTCTGCCCCAGGTGGGTACGACAAAAGAGATATTCCACCAGCCCACGACAACCAATATAGCCCGGTTTGTCGGCGTCAAAAATATGTATGCGGGTGTCATCACAGAAAACCATGACGGTGAAGCGATCGTTGACGTTGCCGGAAAACATATTGCCGCAGTGACTCCTTTTCATCCACAAACAAAAGTCACACTCCTGTTCCGGCCAGAAGATGTGACACTCCACATGGAGCAGAGCGTGAAAACCAGTGCCCGGAATGTGTTCAGTGGTATAATAAAAAAGATGATACCATCAGGGCCGTTTGTCGATGTGATTGTTGATTGTGGTATTGACCTTACTGCTCTAGTAACCATCCAGTCATCAGAAGATCTCGGGTTGGCCCGGGGCGTGAAATGCTGGGTGTCATTCAAGGCAACGGCTGTTCATGTGATTGAGGAACAGTAAACGGGGCTCCTTGACCGTTTGCCTGTATCGATGACCTCTATGGGAGGTTCCGGGTGATCAACCCGTCAATTGGAGTCTGGTCGCAAAAAAATAAATCCGGGGTGATCCTCTCAAACTTCCCTTCCGGCAATAATCCCAACAATCTGTTGCGCTGTCACAGGGTTCATGACCCGCCAAGGAAGCGTTTTTTTGTTATTCTGCCCGTATAATTGTGCCTGCATTCTTCCCGTTAATCGCTTTCTCGATGTTGCCTCTCTTGTGGCAGTTGATGATGCGAACTTCCCGGATATTGACTGCTTCTTTGAGAAGTTTGATCACCATGGGCTCGATAACCATGTCATCGAGATTCATGCGAATCAGATCCTCTACGGTGATGTCCCGGATCAGTTCCGCATCCGGGTTTTTCCTCGGGTCTTCTGTATAGAGACCGTCTACGTTCTTGCCGATGATACAATTTTTTGCCCCGAGGACTTCTGCGATTAAAAATGCACCGGTGTCTGTACGGTGGGGGGGAATCATCTCATTCCGGGCCGGGTGCTCGTACAATCCGTACGGGGGAGTACCGTGCGTGACCGGCAGGATCCCCAGTTTCAGGAGCATCGGAAGTTCGAGGAGATCGCCGGATTTTATCCGCGTCCCATTATATTTCGCGAGCAGGATCGAGACCATGATCGCGTTCTGCTCGGAGATCTTTGAGGACAGCTCCGCAAGGACACCGGTCGGCATGCCAAGGTCGATGCCGATATCCATAATATGGCGCACCCTGCCTCCGCCCCCGGTGACCACGAGAATCTGGTGTTTCTTTGAGAGGGTCCCGATCTCCTCGCAGAGCGGGTACATGACCTCACGCCCATAATCGATTGCCCCGTGTCCCCCGATCTTGACAATATTGATATCGGGAGCAATGCGAATCTGGCCTGCTACCGGCCGTTTGGTTTTCAATCCTTTTCGGATCAGAGTCTCTCCCTGTAATCCGCTCGTGAGCTCAAACCGTTTTTTCATAATGAGACACTCAATTCCTATACCATAATAGAAAGGTATAAAACCATTTAAACCAATTGGTATACCAGAGCCGATGTAATCACTAGGCTGGAGATCGGCTGGAGGTATGCCATGAAGATATATGCACGTGAGCGCCAGAAAGTCGGTGAGGGTGTTGAGTCCCCCAAGTACCGCATTGTCGCAGTTACCGGCGGACAAATTCAAATTGAGGCCACACATTTCCGAAAATTTGAGCTTGAGCAGATCGCAAAGGATGTCAAAGCCGACATCGTGTTCATGAAACCCGTAGACGATGAACACAAGAAGAAGAAATAATTTTCTCCTTTTTTCGTACTTGCCAAACCTCAATACCTTTCAGGATATATTATCCAGTTAAGAATAATCATGGCAGCCCTTTCAATCGATAGTCTTTTTGACGCGGCCATCCGCATCCAGATGATGGAGCGATCGATATCCCTTACGTTCACGGAGAATTCAGTCCGGATCCGATTTCCCACAACCCGGAGGCTGGCGGAATTCCTTGACGTCCCCCATTATTACATCCTGCCATACTTTGCCCAGATGGAGGAACAGGACCTGATCACCCGTGCAGAGAGGGTGGGCATCATGACAACGGCAAAAGGGAGCAAAAAACTGCTTGCCCTCATGCAGAAAAATTATAACGGTGAGATGCAGGAAATTCTCGGGCCGGATATCTTCTCGGCCTTAACCAGAAAGGACTAACCGCTTGCACTTTGCTGGAATTATACCCTTGTTTTTATGGTCCCGGATCCTCACGCATCATTACGGTACAATCTCCATTATATTAACCTGTTTTATGAGATCCCGATAGTCTGTGTTTCTCTAATTTTGAAACCCGTAATAGCCATTACCGGAACAGAGCGAGATAAAACCGGAAGATCTATCCTAACTTCGCCACTTTGCAATAGTTAACACTCTTTTTTTAGCATAACCCCATTCGCCAAATAGAGTTTACCAGCAGTTTGGAGCTCCCAAAGTGCCAGGGAATATTTCATCAAACGACAGCGTCGTACGAAAGATTCCTGCTCGCCGAAGCTAATTAATAGCATCTTTTTGTTGCTGCCCGATTTCGGGTTGGGAAGTGCTTGAGTCGTGTGCGGTGAAAGTCGCACGTATGGTTCTTAAAAGGGGAGGTCGGGGTAACCGCTTCTTCCTATTCGACTAAATAAGGAACAATTCGAGAAAACCTGTTTTTCCCCGAAATACCAAACAAATTTAGCACACCCGGGGCACCGGGTCGCCCATGGGAGGCTCGATAAACCGTTCTCCGCCAATTGCCGTCTCCATGATCACATGGGATCCTTTGACAACTTTTCCGACAATTGCTGCATCCTTACCGTATTTATGCGAGCGAAGCGCCGCAAGGATCGCGTCTGCATCTGCGGCCGGCACGCCCATCACAACTTTCCCCTCATTTGCCACTTCGAGCGGGTCGATACCGAGCATCCCGGCTGCACTTTTCACGTTCCTGCGTACCGGGATGCGTTCCTCCACTATCCTGACCTGAACACCGCTCTTTTTGGCCATCTCGTTTATCGCGTTTGCAAACCCGCCCCGGGTTGGGTCTTTCATCGCATGGATAGTGCCTGCGTCAAGGACAGGCTCCATCATCCCCCAGAGCGGGGCGACATCAGACCGTATCTGCTCGCCGAGATCGAAACCCTCGCGATGAGCCATAATCGCAATGCCGTGATCGCCAAGGGTTCCCGAGACAATGATCACATCTCCGGGTGCAAGTCCGTTGTCCCGTACTATGGTCTTTGCGACACCGATCCCGGCCGTGTTGATCGCTATCCCGTCAAGTGCCCCTTTCTCGACAACCTTCGTGTCCCCCGTGACGAGGCATGCCCCGGCCTCCCCGAGCGCCTCGTCCATCGAGCTGACGATTTTTTCAAGATCTGCGACATCGAAACCCTCTTCAATGATCATTCCGCACGAGAGTGCGATGGGGCGCCCGCCCATCATCGTAAGGTCATTGACAGTTCCACTCACCGCGATCCGGCCGATATCCCCGCCCGGAAAAAAAATTGGGCGTACCACATGGGAATCCGTGGTAAAGACAATATTGGTGCCGTTAATGGGGATTACTGCCCCGTCATCCATCGATTCAAGGCCGATCCCACCAGCATTGTTGTGGGTGAATTTCGTGAGCGTTTGGAGCAGTTCGCCCATCACTTCTCCCCCGGCGCCATGCATCATGTTTACTTTCATAGTTAGTCCGCCACCTCAATCTCGACATTGGTTACGACAATCTCCCGACCCCGGATCACTTCCGGCAGCGCGCCGCAGCGAGGACAGATATATATCTCGTTTCCTGCATACCCGCAGGGACATTTCGTCTCGGGTTCTACATCGGCGCAGTCAAGGATGGCCGTTGTAAAGAGCGGATCGTCCTCTTTTATCGTATCGAATAAAAAGATTACCTGCTCGGGATTCACCATTGCCATTTTTCCTACATCGACGCTGATCTTTTTTACCTTTGTCGCATGGTAGTCGAGCGCTGCTTTTCTTGCGGTCGCGTATAGATCATAAGCGATACTGTATTCGTGCATCACTCCTCCAGCGCGGCGTAGACCTGCTTGAAGATCTCCCGGGTCTCAAGACCCTCCTCGCGGGAGAGGCGCTGGATCGCAAAACCCACATGCACGAGCACGAACTCGCCGATCTTGACGTCAACAAGATCGAGCCGGACTTCCTGTTTGAGGTCGCCGTAGTCTACAACCCCAACATTTCCCTCCTTGATCTCCAGCACTTCCGCAGGTACTGCAACGCACATCGATGATTCACACCCGTATCCGTTTGTACTGTGTAGGAGTTCCACACTCATAAAAACAGTGATATGGCATAGGCAGCCCGACGTTGGTTTTTTCAGGTGTCAGTTTTTCATGCAAAAAAATCAGTACCTGTTCCCAGACAACCGGATCCGCACGGAACATGTTACACCGGGAAACCTACCGGTGGGGGACTCTTATACCACACTCACCTCAAAAGGTGCGGTCGGGTACCATTAGACTCTAATCCACAATCTTGAAATGTTAAAATCAAAAAAAAAACAAAATCAGACGCCGGGGAAGAGATTTGAACTCTTGAGGTGCGGGGCACCAGTGGCTTTCAAGGCCACCGCCTTACCGGACTAGACTACCCCGGCATGTGTTTTTACTCTTTTGGCCGTGCAATATAAAAAAGGCTTCTTTACCTATGCGGTTTTCCCGGTACGTTCCGGGAGTTGGAAGACACTGTGAGCAGGAGATTCGAAAAAGATCCTCCCGTCCCCGCCCGCGCAAAGATCAGTGTCTGCGCAGGTAAATAAAGAGTGCGGCCATGCATGCGGCGGCCATGCTGCCAGCTACCGCAAGTGGGGATTTTTGCGTCTCTGGCGGAGATGCCAGAGTTGGAGTCATCATACCGAATACCGCTGGTACCGTTGGACTAACCACAACAGAGTCTGCATTTTTCGCATAGAGATAAACCACCGTATCGACCGAATACTTGTAGGGGTATACCTTGAAGTACAGGGGCTTGCCAGCACCATTCAAGACAATTTCCTCGGACGCAATGTCGCCCTGATCATTAATCGTGTGAAGGTCTCCATTTGCCACAACGTATTCCACAACCCAGTCAACGGATGAGGATGTGGAGATTGTAACCGGGGCGTCACCAATGGGCTGGACAACAAAATAGATCGGGTTATCCCGGGACGTTCTCCCATGGCTAGACAGAATGGTAGTAGTCGTCACGGTCGTTTTCGGAGCAACCGTATCATGTCCACCGATGATGCTAATCGTTCTTGTACCCACGTACCCCTGCTCATCGGTAAAACTGACTTCATAATCGCCGGTCTGGCTGATGGGAACAACCACGTCAAATCCCCCCAGATAATCGGTACTTACGTACATGGGACCATAGATGACTGAGTTATCCGGCCCGATAACAGCGATCTGGACGCCGGAGTTTATGTTCCCGAGAATTTTTCCTTCAATGTATATCTTACCGGAGAGAGTCTGAGTCGCCTGAGATGTTAGGGTAATCTCATCGGAACGATCGATAAGCCGGACCTGTCGCATGGAGATAGATTCACCCGTACCGCTCGCCGGAACCTCCACTTTATAGAGCCCTTTCTGGAGATGGGTCGTATCAAAGACCACGCGGAAAGAATTGTCAGACTGGACATATGCAATCTTGCGTTTGACCTCGGTACTGGTGGTCACCTGTTGGTAGAGCACCACATCGATGGGGGTCCCGATGCCAAAGGTGGTCGTCCCATTGACCACAAGGGGCTTTCCTACTGTCAGGGTATCCGGGGCATAAATGAAGACCTGATATGCCGATGCGCAGCTGATTAGCATGAAAAAACCAAGCACCTGCAGGACGATCTTCTTCATCTATGTACAAGATCAACTATGAGGTTGTTAATGATTTCTGAAAGTATGAAAAAACCGCTTGCGTGCTGGCGCGGAAAAGAGAGATACAACGGCGGCACTATAGAATGCCTGACTATTATCTTTGAGTCGGGGGGGTGCTCGTGGGCGCGGTGCCGGATGTGCAGTTACCGGCACGAACGGTACCGGGCGCAATCCTGCGAAGAGCTTGCCTCTCACCTGCATGCCCAGCTGGGCTGGATACGATCGCAGTTTAACCTTGACGAATTTGCGATGATTAAGATCTTTACCTCGGGAAGTTTTTTTGATCCTGCCGAGGTCCCTCTTTCCTTCCAGAAGGAGGTCGCACAGGCATTCCGGGGAAAAATCGTAATTGCGGAGAGCCGGCCAGAATATATAACGCCCGACACCATCGAACAGTTTCTTGGAGACCTTAGCGATGGCTCCCAGACAACCCCGCTCTACTGCGCCATCGGTCTCGAAACCACGAGCGATACTATACGGGAGAAGTGCATCAACAAGGGGTTCACGTATGCGGATTTCAAACAGGCCGCAGCAGTTGCTCATGCTGCAGGAGCGGGGGTGAAGGCGTATCTCCTTTGTAAGCCGCTCTTCCTGACCGAGTCCGAGGCCATCACTGATATGCGGTCATCTCTTGTAGATCTCGCTGGTACCGTGGAGATGGTCTCGATGAATCCCTGCACAGTGCAGAAGCGGACAGAACTTGAACTATACTGGAAACAGGGAACTTATCGGCCGCCGTACCTTTGGAGCGTGCTCTCGATCTTAAAAGACGCACCGATGCACGTGACCTGCGACCCGTTGGGTGGCGGGCAGAAACGGGGGCCGCACAACTGCGGGACATGTGATTTTGAAATCACCAAAGGCATCCGCGATTATTCCCTCTCCGCAGATCGTGACCTTATCGAGGCACTTCTGGATATGGACTGTACCTGCAAGAGCGAGTGGGAATACGTTCTCGCGCGTGAGCAGCCATACTGCATGCCACTGACACGATAAAAGATTTATGAATCTCAGTACTTCTCTAATTTTTAACCCGGGCAAAAGAAACCGTAAGATCTAAATTGACGGGTGGAATTGTGCGGGAAATCAACAGTATTTGCGCAGGCATTGCGGGACTGGTCATCATCGGGATACGGTATCCCGGTATTATTGTCTCATCGGAGAACATGCTTGAGATCCTGAACAAATGTTATCTTCGGGACATTGCACCGGGGCGGGTTGAACTGGATGAACTTTGGACATTCATCCAAAAACAAAAATTATCGTGTTGACTGATTGAAATACCCAGTATGTCGATACACTGGTGGATCTGTATTGTGAAGCATGTATCGATTATGGTCAGGTAATCAAAAGAAAAGAGGACAATCGGTTGGTTGAGATAATAGGGGTTAAAATCTTGGGAGATCCAGCGAGTTGTTTACACTATCAATAATTTCATTGATCTCAGTACTTCTCTATTTTCAAGTTGAATGAACAACCACCAAAAATTCATATAAGCCAGATCTGGACGCGGGAATATTCTTTTTGACAGCCGCCACCCTCCCTTTAGTGCAGGAAGGGGCACACCCCATTTGTACAAAAGTGGCGCCCCCCACCCCCGGGCCACAAGGGGGGGTGGGGGTATCATGCTTTTAAAAAATCGGTCGGGGGTCAGGGTGCCTCTCCTTTTTGGGAGCGGGGGGTACCCCCTTTGCAAGAAAAGAGGCCCCTACCCCCACTAAGCCATCGGCCGGCAAAATATACCTTCAGACGATAACTCCACGCGAAGCACAGGTTTTGGAAATGCAGGAAAAAGGGGGGTAGGGCCTCTCTTATGCCCGGACAGGGGGTGGGGGTACCCTGCTTTTAAAAAATCGGTCGGGGGGTCGGGGTACCTCTCCTTTTTGGGAGTGGGGGGTGCCACCCCGGGCTGGCAGGAGGGGGTACCCCCAAGGGACCGGGAATCGCTTCGGCAAGTCCTATTAAAATTCTGATGTTTGCAAAGGAAAATTTAGAGAAGTACTGGATCTGAAAAAAAAAACAAACAAAAGACACCGGCGATGATTGAGAAAATTTTAGATCATGTCTGGACATCGGGAGAATTTTTGTCACACCCTATTCAATTGCAGGATAGGTCATCACCCATTTTGCCTGTTACAGGGATTTTGAGAAAACCAGCCCCGGGCGATTCCCTATCTGAAGATTTTTGAATCATGCACGCATTTGTAGGTATAGGAAAAACCATGGCAATTGACTGGTACAAAGAGTTTGTCGACACAAATTATGAGCCGGCAAAAGACGACCTTGTCTGTCTCTATTATTTTGAACCGGCAGCGGGGATCACAAAGGAAGAGGCGGCCGGACGGATCGCATCCGAGAGTTCCACAGGTACATGGACGACGCTCTTTACGATGCCGCCCCGTATGAAAAAACTGGAGGCCACCGCGTTTGAGTTCGACAAAAATTTTGTGAAGATCGCCTACCCTCTCCAACTCTGGGAGGAAGGAAACGCCGTGCAGCTGATGAGCGGGATCGCGGGGAACATCTTCGGGATGAAGGCCCTCAAAAACCTGCGTCTCCTTGACGCCACGCTCCCGTCAGCCTATCTCCGGGGTTTTAAAGGGCCGCATTTCGGCATGGACGGGATCCGGAAGATGATGAAGGTCTACGGCAGGCCTCTGACCGGTGCAGTACCCAAGCCCAAGATCGGTTTCTCCGCAAAAGAGCACGCGGAGGTCGGGTACGAGACGTGGATGGGCGGTTTTGATTTCGTGAAAGACGACGAGAACCTCACATCGACCTCTTTTAACCGGTTCGATGACCGGGTAAAATATATGACAAAACTCCGGGACAAGGCCGAGAAGGAGACCGGGGAGAAGAAATCGGCGTTTTTAAATATCTCCGCCGATGTGGAGACCATGAAAAAGCGTGCCGATCTGCTCGCGGAGTACGGCTGGAACTACGCGATGATCGATGTGGTGGTCGCAGGAAATGCGAGTGTCATGACGATGCGGGACTACTGCTCGGATCTGGGCCTCGCGATCCATGCGCACCGGGCGTTCCATTCAGCCTTCGACCGGAACCGGAAGCATGGGATGACGATGTACTTCCTCGCAAAGATCATGCGTCTTATCGGGGTCTCCCAGATCCACACCGGGACTGCCGTGGGAAAACTGACCGGTACTAAAACCGAGTCGATCCTCCTTGCCGACCTGCTGCGGAAGAAAAAAATTACGGAGGTCCCGCACCAGTGCCTTGCTCAGGACTGGGGTTCCATAAAGACCGCATTCCCGGTCTCATCGGGCGGACTGCACCCCGGACTTGTCCCCGATGTACTCGATATCTACGGCAAGGATCTCATACTGCTGGTCTCAGGCGGCATCCACGGTCACCCGAAGGGTACCAGGGCCGGGGCACGGGCGACCATGCAGGCAATCGAGGCGTGGCAGGATGGCGTGACGCTCGAAGAGAAGGCAAAAAAAGCAACGGAACTTAAGGAAGCCCTCGCGAAGTGGGGGCACTATAAACCAAAGTGACGGCATTACCTTCATGCCGCATCCCAATCCCTTTTTATATCCCGGCAAAAACACTTAAAGCACCGTGACAGAATTCCAGCTCGTCTCCACTTTTCCCCCTGCCGGATCCCAGCCGGAAGCGATAGCGAAACTCAATGACGGGCTGGCAGACAATGCCCGGTGCCAGACGCTCCTTGGCGTCACCGGCTCCGGCAAGACGTTTACTATGGCAAACGTGATTGCGGCAGCAAACAAGCCGACCCTTGTCATCGCCCACAACAAGACACTTGCCGCCCAGCTCTACCAGGAGTTCTGCGACTTTTTCCCGAAAAACCGGGTCGAGTACTTCGTCTCGTACTATGATTACTACCAGCCGGAGTCCTACATCCCGGCAAAGGACCAGTATATCGAGAAGGACTCTGCCATCAACCCCAAGATCGAGATGCTCAGGCTTTCCGCCACCGCATCCCTCTCATTCCGGCGCGATGTGATCGTTATCGCATCGGTCTCCTGTATCTTTGGCTTGGGTAACCCCGAGAACTTCCGGAACATGGGTTTTGATCTTTCCGTGGGCCAGAAGATCACCAGAAACGAGATCATGAGCCGGCTCTTGGATATCCAGTTCGAGCGAAACGACATTGATCTCTCCCCGGGCCGGTTCCGGGTCAAGGGAGACACCATCGATATCGTGCCCGGGTATTTCAATGATATTATCCGGATCGAACTGTTCGGGGACGAGATCGAGAAGATCCGGGAAGTGGACAAAAATACCGGCGTAAAAAAAGAGGAGATGAAGTATTTCTATGTCTACCCGGCCCGTCACTTCGTCACCACGGAGAGCGCACAAAAAGCCGCGATCGTATCCATCCGGGAGGAACTCGATGAAGTCCTCCCCACACTCGGACTTATCGAGGCGCACCGGCTCCGGCAACGGACGAACTTCGATCTCGAGATGATCCAGGAGACCGGTTCCTGCAAAGGGATCGAGAACTATTCCCGGCATTTCGACGGGAGAAAGACAGGAGAAAAACCGTACTGCCTGCTCGACTATTTCCCCGAAGATTTTTTAATGATCATCGATGAGAGTCACCAGACGATCCCACAACTGCACGGGATGTACAACGGTGACCGGTCCAGAAAGGAAACGCTGGTGAATTATGGGTTCCGGCTCCCCTCCACGCTCGACAACCGGCCCTTGAAATTCCACGAGTTCGAGCAGTACATGAGTCAGGTAATCTTTGTCTCAGCGACGCCCGGGCCGTACGAACTCAGTCACTCCACGCAGCTCGTAGAGCAGATTATTCGGCCGACCGGTCTTGTCGACCCGTCGGTAGAAGTCCGGCCCATTGAGGGACAGACACTCGATGTGATAAACGAGACAAAAAAGACCATCACACGCGGCGACCGTGTGCTTATAACAACCCTCACAAAAAAACTCGCCGAGGAACTCTCCGAGTACCTTGCCGACCGGGGCATCCGCACCCGGTACCTCCATTCGGAGATCCAGACACTCGAACGCACCGAGATCATCCGCGAACTCAGGCTTGGCAAATTCGATGTGCTGGTCGGGATCAACCTCCTGCGGGAAGGTCTCGACATCCCCGAAGTCGGGTTTATCGGTATCCTCGACGCGGATAAGGAAGGGTTCCTCCGGGACGCACGGAGCCTGATCCAGATCATCGGGAGGGCGGCCCGGAACGTGAACGCGAACGTCGTGCTCTACGCGGACTCAATGACGGATTCGATGAAGACCGCTATCTCCGAGACAAAGCGCCGGCGCGAGATGCAGATCGCGTACAACAAAAAACACCATATCCTCCCACAGACGATCATAAAACCCGTAAAAGAAAAAGAGGTCGAGATCAAGGACACAAAATATGTGCCCCGGGCCGAGATCCCGAACGTTGTCATCGAACTTGAAAAACAGATGCGGGATGCGGCAGACAACCTTGATTTCGAACGGGCAATAGCGCTTCGCGAACAGGTAAAAAAACTCCATGAACGGCTGAAACAGGGGGGAACTCACCCGTAATCCCGGATTGCAGACGGACACCAGAATATTACACGGGAATATTACACAGGGTTGGAAAGAGATCTGTTAAAAAGAAAAGAGAGTCCGGCTATTTGGCCATACCTTTAGCAACCCCGGTCTCACCCATTTCAGGGACACCGACCATATAGTAACGCTTGATAAATTCCCGCACTTTCTCTGATTCAATCCAGCCCTGGTCAAGCTGGGTGACAATACGGTCGATCTCCCGTGCCTGAAGGATGATCTTATCCGTCACCTCCCCGGGGGCAAGGCTCGAAAGCCCCACGATCACGGCAAGCGGATTCCTGATATGGTCGCCAAGGACAGCAAACTGCTCGATATTCTTCTCTATCTGCTCAAGTGCCGATCTCTTTACTGCCTCCATCTGTTTCCTGTCGGTAATATCAATAAATGAGGCCATGATGCAGACAGGATTATCCTTTTCATTTTTCACGAGGTTGATCCAGAGCAGGATATAAAACGGCGTCTGGTTGGCTTTATAAATGAGGATCTCTCCAAACCAGCTACCTTTCCAGTGGAGTGCATCCTTTATCGCGTCGATCCCCTTTTTGGACGCGACATATTCCCACAAGGTTTTATGAAATAATTCATGTGCATCATTGTATTTCATCATGGTTACAAGGGAATGGTTCACGTAGGTGATCGTGAAATCGAGATCCATAATAGCAATCGCATTGATGGAGGAACTAATCGCATGATCTTTTATTATAAGCGCCTCCTCTGCCTGCTTTCTGGCCGTGATATCCACAATGGTACAGACAAACTGGTTGTCCGGGAGCATACCGGAAGAGAGCAGAACCCACCGGGATGTCCCGGTCTTTGTCATAAACCGGGTCTCAAGATTTTCCACACTACCCTGATTGGAAAGAATCTGGAAAAACCGGTCCCGGTCTGTCACGTCGGACCAGAGCCGCGTGAAGGGTATGGTGACAATCTCTGCGGGGTCATAACCAAGCGTGTCGGCAAACCGCCGGTTTACTTCCTTTATCATGCGATCGGAACTGTTCACGAGGCCTATCCCGGCTTCAGAATGGTTAAAGATACCCCGGTATTTAATCTCATTCCTGCGCATGTGGATTGCAAGGCTGGCGACGACGGCGGCAACACCTATCACGACAACGCAGGTGACAAATGCAGCAGCCAGTTCTCCCAGGGATCCGCCCGTGATAACTGCAACTATTCCGAGATAGATGGCAGCGATCACGGCGGCATACAAGATCCCCCAGCGGGGATACCAGTACGCTGCGATCACAATCGGGATATAAAGAAGGTTTGTTGCGACAGCCACGGTGCCGTAATAGAGCGCGAGGATGTTCACGAGAAGCGCAAGGATGGTTGTGGTGACGATAATGAATAGCCAGAGATCCACAAAACTTTCTTCACGTTCCCCAAAGGGAGATGTTTGACCTGTCATTAATTTGCACCTTCAAATATGAACCACTATTGTGAGAAACACTTTTCAAACGCTCTTTCCGTTCCTTCCCCGTCAATAATTTCACATTGCACAAATTGGTATTAACAATTTTTGGTTTGCATTTTACTAAATATAAGTAATGAGAGCGGCATTTTAACGGCGGGGTGATAAATCACCGTTTTTTGGATATTTATCCCTTTATCAACAGATACCGGGTATTTCACGGGTTAATAGGGCCTGTTTGCATGCCACGATAAAAGATGGAAGGAACGGGCCAATCGATCGCGGCTATAACCTTATCCGAAACCCCACTGGGCAAGCGTCGTGTGCGAGGGATCGACATCCTTCCAGCTCCAGCCGAGTGCTTCGATAATCCGGGAGATCGGCTGCTCAATGGTCTTTTCAAGCATCAGCTCCCAGTCGGGGACAAACTCTTTTGGCACCTGATCGGCATATTCAAAGCAGAGCACATCGGTCTTGGGGTACTTCCCGGTCACGGCTTTTATGTAGACACGCTTTGGTTTGCTGCCCTTCCCGAACTCCGTATGCAGGTATTGGTTGGCATACCGGGCACCCCTGACCTGGGCATCATCGGTCTCGTAATCGTCAAGGGATTTGCCGATCCCGCCCGGTATGCCGGCCTCGTCAAGCGTGAACTTCCCGGCACGGTACCTGGTAATAATACCGCCGAGATATGCTTTGATCTCGGAATAGTCCGTACCTGCAAGGATCATCTCCATTACTTTTGACTGGACGGTTTTTGTGATCTGCGGCGTGTCGCTGCGCCGGATCTCGAACCCGACGATGTCGATCTGGTCGGCGTCTTTTCCTTCCTTCCAGACGAGTCGTCCCGCGTACCGCTTCTTCTTTCCCGCCTGGAAGAACCGGGCATAGATCTTCTCGAACTTGATCGAGAAGTAATGGGTGTCGGCATTAAGTTCACGCTTTGCAAAATCTTGGTAACTCGCATTGAGTTGTTTTTCGAGCATCCGGGCCGTCTCGATGGTTTTTTCCCGGTCGAGCGGCGGGATCTGAACCATGCAGGAATCCGTATCGCCGTAGATCACCTTGTAGCCCTGCTGCTCGATGACGCGCCGGGTGTGCTCGATAATCGCCCGGCCCACCGAGGTAACCGCAGCGCCGATCTCCCTGTCGAAGAGCCGGAACCGGGTGTAGCCCGAGACCCCATAGTAGGTGTTCATGATCACCTTGAGTACGTTCTGCTGCATGTCGTAGAGGAGGTACTGCGGCGAGCCATAGGGGAAGGTGTTGCGGAGGTTTTTTCGTGCGTCCCGCTCCTTTAAAAGTTCCGAGAGGATACTCCGGGTCAGCCCGTCTGGCTGCTTTTTGAACCGGATGCCATTCGGGGCCACAAGTTCGCCGTCGGGATCTTTTGTCTCGGGCGAAGCGTTGATCGTCATCATCGCCATCGGGTAGAGCGATTTTAAATCGAGCACCACAACGTTCTCCCGCACACCTCTGCTCGGTTCAAAGACTGTCGCCCCTTCAAATTCCTCGGCATTTGCAAAACCCTTCGAAGGCAGGACATACTTCCCGTGGGCCTTCCTTAGGATGTAGACGTCAATCACGCTCGATGAATTGAGGGTCTTGTCAAGCGGGCACCCGACGTAGCGGGCGATCTCCCGGTAAAAACCGACGATGTTATCCTTTTTGTTGATCGCAACACAGAGCTCGACATCCTTGTAGTTGTATTCGACAAGAAGTGCCTGCTGCTTCTTCCAGAGATCGGAGACCGTGCCGGTGTATCTCACCTTGCTCTCCCCAACCTCCTCCTGGGCTATCGCATCGAGCCGGTAGGACTCCTTCTGGGTCGAATGCATCTTCTTGTAACCGGTAAGGAGATCGAAGAGCGCCCGGCCGCGGAGCGCGTTCCTCTCGGTCATGCCGGGCAGGCGGGCGAGCATGACCGGCGAGAGACCCAGTTTCTCCATCCTCCCGGTGATATAGGGCATATCGAACTCGACAAAGTTCCACCCTGACAGAACGTCCGGATCACGCTTGGCAATATACGCGCCGAATGCTTTGAGCATGGAGACTTCGTCAGCATACGTGCAGATGGTGTGGGTGCCTTTCCGGAAACAGCCGTTTACGAGACCACCTGCGGTTTCCTTTTCCGCGATCTCGGCAGGCATCACCCCGCCGCCGAACAAGAAGGTGACGTAATCGTCGTCAAACGAGTCATGGCAAGTGATGCAGATGATCGCATCCCGCTGGGTGTCCGGGAAACCCCGCTCATCTTCGCATTCGATATCTATCATGCAGACCCGGGCCGGCGCGTCAATCTCTGTGGGCACGAGTTCGTGGTAATCCACAGTCGTTTCTGCAGTTGATACGGCACCGGTGAGCCCGCTATCAATCATGAACCGGGTCGCAAAGGGAATATCGGCCTCGAAATGCCGGTACCGTTCCCGGAGATCCCGCACGTCACCCGGCCGGACAGTATACAGCCGTTTGAGTTTTTCGCCACGGATCGATCGGTAGATAGTATCGGGCTCGATAGTCACATTGGGGGAAAGTGTCTGGCCCACCTGATCCTCGGGTACATAGAAGTACGGGAGAAACCCGGTCACGTCAATCCGGTGCGCCGTCCCTTCCTTGTCACGCCCGAAGATATGGATGATTGGCCCGTCGGGACTGTTACTGTATTCCACCTGGTTGATCGCGATGGTCAGTAAACCGGACTCCTCAAGGGTGCGGGTAACGGTCAGGGTTTCTGCGGATCTTATGGCCTGTGCAGGCATGATCTAAGGCACCACCGTGCGGCAGAGATCCCGGACAAATGTCCCGGCCTGTGCCATTCCTGCCTTTTCCCATTCGTCAAGATCCCACTGCACGATCTCGTGGATACCCTCCCGCCCGACCCTGACCGGAACTCCAAGCGAGCACCCGGAAATACCATACTCTCCTTCAAGTACCGATGAGCAGGGAACTGTATCCCGTGTATCGGCAAGCAGCATCCGCAGGAGAGAGGCGATATGGTATGCCGGACCAAAGACAGTCCCACCTTTTCCTTTAATCACTTCCATGCTTGCACCACGGAGTTCGCTCGTGATCTCATCACGTCGCTCATCGGCTACCGGTTTTTTGAGCCGGGAAAAGACTGGTACCTGGTACTCCCCGTGCTCGCCAAGGACAGCGGCCGGGCCCTCTATATCCCGCATGCGAAGGGAAAGCGCGAACCGTGCACTGTCCAGTTGTCCGCCAAACCCGATACACCGTTCCCGGGGAATGCCGGTGAGATGGTGCAGGAGAAAATTGTTCACGTCCATAGGGTTTGTCACCGTGATAAGAAGGCCGGAAAACCCGTCAAGCAACCGGGCGCAATGTCGGGTCACGGGGAGGTTTACGGCAAGCAGGTCTGCCCGGGTCTTCACGGCAGGTGTTCGGGGCCTGCCGGCCGCAAAGACGCAGATATCGGCATCCCGTATAGCGCTGGTATCGGTCATAATATCGATTGGGAGACCGGTATGCTGGATATCGAGCACCTGGGCCTTGAGCAGGATGCTGGTGCGATCATACAGGGCAAGTTCATCTACGAGTCCCATCGCGGCAGCAAGATAGGCAACCTCCCCTCCGATTCTCCCGACACCCACTACCGCAAGCCGCACCATTTTTCGTCCAGTATTAGGTATGTATCTCCTGAATTTAAGTGACTACCGACAAGGTGATACCAAGTCCTCTAAACACAGATGCTCTTTATTATTTATCACGTCCATCTTGTGATGGATGGTCGTACTCAGGACGGGTCCGGTGACGGTCGGTGGTGTCGCACTTGACAACCACCTCATACTTGCCGCCGGGGTTCTCGGGACAACCGGAGCATCCTTATCAAGGATGCTTACCCGGGGCGCCGGAGGCGTGGTAACCAAGTCCATTGGCCCGCAGCCAAAGAATGGGCATGCAGGTCCCTGTGTTGCTGTGCTTGACAACGGGATTTTAAATGCCATGGGGCTCCCGAACCCATCTAGGGATTTTACCGAGGAACTACAATCGCTTAACAATAAACCGGTGATTGTCAGCATTTTCGGGGGGAACCCGAAGGAATTTGCCGAAGTCGCCGGGTGGTTTAAGGGAAAAGCCGCAGGCTTTGAACTCAACCTTTCCTGTCCCCATGCGGAAGGCTACGGGGCGGCGATCGGTGTCGATCCTGCACTTGTGGAGGCATGTACCCACGCGGTGAGTGCGCTCGGAATACCGACATGGGTGAAACTCACCCCGAATGTGACCGATATTACCACAATTGGAAAGGCGGCGGAACGTGGCGGGGCGACTGCGATCGTCGCCATCAACACGGTAAAAGCCATGCGCATCTCGACAGCACTCAGGCAACCGGTGCTCGGCAACCGGTACGGCGGGCTCTCGGGAAATGCGATATTCCCGGTTGCTGTCCGCTGCGTGTATGAACTCTACGAGGCCTGCACTATCCCCATTATCGGGTGCGGGGGAGTCTCGACTGCGGACAATGTGATCGAGATGATGATGGCCGGCGCCCGGGCGGTCGAGATCGGCAGTGCGGTTCAAAGGGATATCGGGATTTTTGAGACCATAAAAAGCGAGCTGTACGCGAAAAATGGCATAGTACCCGAAGAGATCGTGGGGTGCGCCCATGGATGACCAGTTACCCGTGCAGGTTTCCATCGCTGAGATAAAAAACGAAACGCCCTCGGTAAAGACATTCTTCTTTGACCGTGAGTTTTCCTTTGAACCCGGGCAGTTCGTCATGGTCTGGGTGCCGGGCGTGGACGAAGTACCTATGGCACTTTCCTCGGCAAAGAGCATTACTGTCCAAAAAGTCGGTGACGCGACCGGGGCCATGTTCGATCTTGCAGCAGGTAAATCGCTGGGTATCCGGGGGCCGTTCGGCAACGGGTTTACCAAAGGTGAGAAGATGCTTGCCATCGCCGGGGGTGTCGGGGCGGCACCCCTCCTGCCGCTCGCCCGTTCTGACTGTGTAATGACAATGCTTCTGGGCGCACGGACCGAGAAAGAACTGCTCTTTATCGACCAGCTGGACGAAAGCACCGATGTCCTGATCGCAACTGACGATGGGACGCTGGGACAGCACGGGTTCGTGACTGATCTTATGAATGACCTTCCTCTTGCCACGTATGACCGTATCGCTGTCTGTGGGCCGGAACCGATGATGCGGGCCGTGCTTGCAAAAATCGATGGTTTGGGATTTGCATCCCGGACAGAATTCTCCCTCCACCGTTACATGAAATGCGGGATTGGGATCTGCGGTTCCTGCTGTATCGACCCGGATGGCCTCCGGGTCTGCCGGGACGGGCCGATATTTTCCGGGGATCAACTCAAAAAGAGTGAGTTCGGGCACTACCTGCGGGACGCAAGCGGCAGGAAGAAGAATATCTGACCGGTACTATTTCCCCCGGACCAAGAGGTCTTTATAGTGAGTCCCAGTACTTCTCTATTTTCACGGTAAAAGAACAACCGCCGAAAATTCGTATGAGCCAGATCTGGAAGCGGGAGAACCCTTTTTTGGCAGCCGCCATTCTCCTTTATGTCAGGAGGGGGTACTCCCCCGCATTTGTACAAAGGTGACACCCCCCACTCCCGGGTAACAAGTGGGGGGTGGGGGTATCATGCTTTTAAAAAATCGGTCGGGGGGTACCTCTCATTTTTGGGAGCGGGGGGTGCCACCCCGGGCTGGTTGAGGGGGGTACCCCCAATGGATCGTGAATCGCTTCGGCAAGTCCTATTAAAAAATTCTGATGTGTGTAAAGAAAAATTTTGAGAAGTACTGAGTCCCGGGTCCTGTGACAAATATTGGTATAAACAATCAGGAAGAGTACCGGTTGCATCAATGTCAGGAGGCCGGCCTATTGGTCTTTTGGACAACCCGGTAACTTCCTTTTGGGACATGAATCTCGAACTTTGCCCCGTTTCCCGGAGTACCTGTTTCTTTTATGGAAAGTCCGGTAATACCAAGGATCTCCACGATCAAAAACAACCCGTATCCGGTATTGCGCGAATAGTCACGACGGAATATCCGCTCCTTTGCATCTTCGGGGATGCCGACCCCGTTGTCTTCGCATGAGAGAACCAGATCATTTTTGGTTTCATTAAAAAAGAACCGGATCGCGGTTACGTGCTTGCCGTGGATAAGCGCATTTTTTATCAGGTTTGCAAATACTTTTGAGAGCCCCGCATCTGCAAAGATCTCAAGATCATCGACATGCAGGTCGAGCGTCACATCTTTGAGATCTATCCAGGCAGTTGCCTCTTTGATGGTCGTGCCGATGTTGTGCCAACGGAACTTGCTCTCCCCGATGTCCTGGAAATCACGCGTGAACTGAATCTGCTTCTGGATTCTCCGGGTGCTCTCCTCGATCTTTCCGAGGTACTCGTGGAGGGCCGGGTCGGTCTCCACTTCCTGGATGAGCGAGAGATACATCACCATTGCGGTAATCTGGTTGAGGATATCGTGGCGGGTGATGCTGGAGAGGGTATTGAGTTTGTGGTTGGCAAGCCGAATTGCTGCCTCGAAACGTTTGCGTTCCTCGATATCGGCCACGAGTTCCTCATTTGCCCGCAGGAGTTCCCGGGTCCGTTCGGTCACCCGGCGCTCAAGGTCATCCCGTGCCCTCTCAATCACCTGATCTGCCATTTTGCGGGACGTAATATCAATCACAGAGCAAATCACGACATTGCCCGGGGTGACCGATGCAGAGACCAGAAACTGACGTATCGTTCCGTCACGGGCGGTAAAGTGTAATTCAATGTCTCCGGTCTCCCGGCCTTCCTGGATCTGCCGGACAAACCGGTTACGACTTTCTTTATCAGGCATGATGCGCGACAGATCCGTACCGATGAGTTCTGGGATCTCGTACCTGAGCATCTGTGCACATTTCCCGTTGATCTCAGTAAGTTTCAGGGTGTCCCGATCGAACGTGAAGATACCCGTCAGGGAGTTATCAAAGATACCCTGGTATTTCCGTTCCTCCTCGCGCAGTCCCGCGGCAAAGGATGACGTAACAGCACCGATGGTGACGAACACCACAAACCACGCAGTCGAGACCGCAACGGCATTTGGGTTAAAACCGCTGTAAAAGTAAACGAGCAGGAGATACACCGTGCTGATCCCAAGTGAGAAGAGCACACCCCGCTCCGGGTAGAAATAGACAAACAGGATGATGGGGAGGAAATAGATGAACGGGAAAACATCGTAAATGCCACGGGAGAGGGAATAGATTGTAGACGATATGGTGACGAGAAGCGCGATAATGATCGTGACCGTCCAGTATATCTGCTGCTTTTTTACCGGAGCAAAATCCCCGGTCATGGTTGTTTCTTTCCTTCGCATCCGGAATCGTCCCTGTGTTCCCCTAACAGGAGAGAATGTTCAAGTGTACGGCGCTCTATGATCTCAGCCCGCAGGTCCTCGTTTATCTTTTCGAGATGCGCGGTGCGTTCCCGCACCTGCCGTTCAAGTTCTTCAAGCGTCTGGCGGATCTCCTCATCGGCAACTTTTGCATCCGTAACGTTCGTAACTGAACAGAGTACCGTATCCTTTGTCACGTAGAGGGGGGAAATAATGCAGCGGAGCATGCCGCCATTTTTCTGCCGGAAAAGGGATTCTGACATCACGCCGGTTTTTTTAACCTTTACCTCATCAATGAACCGCTGTTGTGAATCCGAATCCATCCACACTGTATTGACCGGTCTGCCCTCAAGATCTTCCCGGAAATACAAAAGCCACTGAGCACATTTCTGGTTGACCCTACGGATACGCAGGGTGCCGGGGTCAAAACAGAAGATTCCCTCCCGGTTATTTTCCATGATATGCCGGATCCTCACTTTTTCTTCCAGGAGCCCGTTCGCGTAGGAAGATGCAACCACAGCAAGGGTGATAAATATGGCAAACCATGCGGTGGAAATGGCAACAAGGATGGGATCGAACGCCCCGAGCAGGTATACAAGGATAATATAGATGATACTGATGGCAAGCGCGAAGAGGATAGCACGCCGCGGATAGAAATAGACGACACAGATAATGGGGAAGATATAAAGAAACGGGAAGACCGAAGAGATGCCATGGGTGAGGGAGATGAGGGTGCCGAGGATCGCACTGATCGATGCTATGGCCACGATAAAGAGTTGCAGCCTTTCCTCCTTATCGCATGAGAATGGTCCCATTTACTTGTATGCTCCCATATGACAGGGACGAGACTCAACCTGCCACTACACTTCGTTACTCAACTGTGAATCTTAATACATATAATGTTAGAGGAAGGGATCTAAAAATATGCGAGAGTATTCCAGGCAATCGCCTCGTACTCTCTCTATGCCATCACCCGCACCTGCGGGGCACTTATGGGATTTTTTCTCCGAACTCTTCTGACGAAGAGCGATTGATATGCTCCAGTTCTTCGAGCTTGTTGATGTTCGTGAACGTTCTGAGATCCGGATCGAAAGCCCGCAGTTCATCAACCGGGATGTACCGGGTGTCCATGGACTGGATCATGGCACGCAGCGAGAGGGAGGTGTGGCCTTCCAGATAGGTCAGGAGAGCAGTCCGACGGTAAACTGCGTGAAGGGGTTCAAGCATCCATTCATTCCACTGGGGGATGACCGCTTCGTGCTGGCCAATGGCCTCGAAAAGATATGAGATTACTGCGGTTTCGATGCAGGGCATATCACAGGCCGATACAAAGACAAGTTCTCCCTTTGCCGCAAGAGAACCGGCGTGAAGCCCGCCGATAGGGCCAAGACCCTGCCGGATGTCGCTTATGCAGGTAACACCGTCGATCTCACGGAAACGGGTGCATTGCACTGGGTTGCGGGCGACAATAACAATCTCATCCACAACTCCCGAGAGCGAACCGACCAGCCGTTCGATGAACGTCTTTCCCTCGTACGTAAAGAAGTATTTTTCCTGGCCATTTGCCCTCCGTGCCTCGCCTCCCGCAAGTATTACCGCAGATCGCATCAGGGTACTCCAGAACCATTACAATATTTTCCCGGGTGGCAATTAGAGATACCGAAAGAGTCTGGCAGATAACCACACATCCTGTTCACTGCCCCGCCCGTTTTTTGCCTTTCTGCTCCAGCACAAGAAGCAGTTCCTTGATCTCAAGTGCCGGAGAGAACCCGCCAATACCGTCTGCCGCCACGATCCGATGGCAGGGCACAACGAGCGGTGTCGGGTTATGCGCCATCGCACGCCCAACGACACGCGGCGAGGTGCCTACCAGTGCCGCGATCTGCCCGTACGTTGCGGTGCTGCCATACGGCACCTTCCGGACGGCCCGGTAGATCCGGGCAGAGACGGTATCTCCTTCGCAGGCTATGGTTGCGAGCCCAGACAGGTCCACAGGATGGCCGGCGCAGTATTTCAGGATTGGCGGCGGGACCGGGCCGGGGATGCCCGTGGGAGCAAACCGGATACGGTGAATCGTATCCCCGCTCCACCAGACATGGACATGCCAGAGACCGAGCCGGCAGGATCCCCCGGTCACTTCCATTTCGCGATCACCTCGCGGAACTGCGTACTGTCGCACTCGATCATCTCTTCCTGTATCCAGACAGGCAGCGCCGATTTCACGCGTTTTTCAAGGAACCGGCGCTCGCCGAGCACGAGCACCCCGCGATCCTCGGGAGTGCGCAGCACGCGCCCGAGCGCCTGGAGCGCCTTGTTAATCGCCGGCAACGTGTAACAGAGGAACTCTCCCTCCTCACCGTACTTGTGCCGGAAGTACTCGATGACCATCTTCCGTACCCGGTTAAAGGGAGCAAGCGGGAGACCTATAACCATCGCACCGGCGAGCATCTCTCCCCGGTAGTCCAGTCCTTCACTCCACTTACCGCCGCACACGGCAAACATGATCCCGGACTCTCCCTGCGTGGGAAGGGAGAGGAACTCATTGAGTACAGCGCCGGCACCTGCCGCGTCCCGGGGCTCGATGTAGATTTTCCGACGGCTGATCGTATCGGCGGCGAGCGATGCGTATGATTCGAGGATCTGGTAACTGGGAAAGTAGATCGCCCGGTTTTTCTTAAGCGCCGCAAACGCGGCAATGTACCGCACGATCCGGTCCGTGTTCTCCTTGTTCTGCCGTAGGGAATAGGCAGTGGTGATATCGGTCGCGCAGCAGATGAGCCTGTTCTTCTTTGGGAACGAATTGGGCAGCGCAAGGGTGGCCACCTTCGCGTTATTGAAATAGAGGCGCCGGTAACTTTCGACCGGTGAGAGCGTGCCCGAGATCATGATACAGCAGGCATGTGATGAGCAGATCTCGGTGAGCGGGGCGGACGGATCGATATTTCGCACCTCAAGGATGATCCCCTCTTCAGTCCTTTTGTAAACCGTGAGGTATGCGGGGTTATTCGAGGACTGGGAGAGCCGGTACATGAAAACGGTCAGGCGCTCGATCGCCGTCTCGCGGAACTCGCCGGCCTTCTGGTTCCTGTCCCGGATCGTCTCGGCAAGGCCCATAAGTTCGTCGACAATATCGTCCATGTCCTTCCAGAGCGAGCCTTTGACGATCATCCGATCGAAGATACCGGGATCGAACCAGTCCTCGGGTTCTGTCGAGTTGGCGAGCCCCCGGATGAACTCGGTGAGCCGGGGAAGGACATGCTGAACAGCTTCTGCTCCCTTGTGGTGGCGTTTCATGCCCGAGAGCTCGCGGATGGCCTGCTCAAGATCCTTTTCCGCAAGCCCGATGCTTTCGATCGACTGGATCGTATCCCCGCAGTTGTGGGCCTCGTCGATTAAGAGCATCACGTCCTGCGACTCGACATTGAGGTTTGCGTAGAGCTGCTCACGGATCTCGCGATCGAAGAGGTGGTGGTAATTGAGGATGATCACGTCCGCGTTCTTTGCGGCGTGCATCATCAGTTCATACGGGCAGATATCACCGGCAAAACCGGCCAGTTCCTGCGGTCGGACAGGATCCGTGAGCACCCGCTCGGACTTCGAGCGCACCGTTGTCGAAGGCACCATCTTGAGGCCCCCGGTGTCCCCGGGCACGAACATCTTGCTCGCGATAAAATACGGGCAGATAAGCGGGTGCTCCCGGTCCATTCTCCGTATCTGCTGGACAATAAAGGGATCTTTTATCGGGACAAGGGCCCCTTTCTCCGCCCGGTCGCGCATGAGCGAGGAGGAAAATGTCTTGACCCCCTCGCAGCGCCGGTACACGTCGCCTTCGCCACCCAGAGGGCACATGCTCTTTTTCCCGACCAGGTACACGATCTTTAACTTCGGCTGTTTCTTTTTGACAAGCGCCAGTTCCCGGATAAAGGTGGTGAGCTGGCTGACCGTGCGGACAGCGATCACAATTTTCCGGTTTTTGCGCTCCGCAAGAAGTGATGCAACCACGCTCGACTTCCCGCTCCCGGTCGGCGCATCGATCATACCGATCCCGCCCTCCCGGGCGACCTCTGCAGCAAATGCAAGCATTTCGCGCTGGTGGGGGCGGTATTCCGCATACGGGAAGAAAGGATCGAAGCTGTCCATTGCTGGAGTACCATTGGCACCCGGATGTTTTATGGGTGTGGGACTGAGGGAACGTGTATCTTATCGCCCGCGATCCGGTGACCCTTGCAGGGTCGCATCGCATCATTTCGAAAAACAATCGGCCCGGGCTTTTTAAAAAAAGGGGACCCCCCCCACCCCTGCCCGGATTCGTCCGTCGTGAAGATCCGGATTTTTGTCAGATGTACATTTGATAATCAATTGCTCATTTGATAATCAGATGCACAACTGACTGCTGCGTTTCGGACTTTTGATCCAAAAGGCCGGAGGTAACCACAAAAAGCACATGAATTATTGCGATAAAAACCGCTCCGCACCCACAAGAGCAAACGGCGGGATCAGGTTGACTATTTCGTTAGATTTGCCGGAAAATAATGTGTGCGGGTGCAGGAGAAGATCCCCTATTCGAGAGCTCATTATGGGAAGGATATTTCCCCGGACCTGATTATAGGGATATCATTTATTTTCGGCCTTTAATTCACCGTGCAACATTTTTGGATTTCTTCCATTTTCCCTTACGATCCTCAACCGCTATATTCCCGTACAACCCATCTGTTCTCATGGCAGTCCACCCCATCGAATACCGGTACGGCACACCGGAGATGCGAGCCGTCTGGAGCGAGGAGAACCGGTTCTCCTGTGTCGTTGCCGCGGAAGTCGCGCTGGCACAGGCAGAGGCAGCCCATGGCCTGATCCCCGGGGCAGCGGCCGGGGAGATCGCACAGAACGCACAGAAGGCATCCCTTATTCGTGCAAAAGAGATCGAAGCAGAGATCAGCCACGACATGATGGCGATCGTGAAATCTATCACTGAGGTCTGCGGCGATTCGGGGAGATGGGTACACTACGGTGCCACATCAAACGATATTCTCGATACGGCAACCGGTCTCCAGCTGGCACAGGCAATGGACCTTATCGATGCAAAACTGCGTAATCTTCTCGGGGTGTTGATTCAAAGAGCCGGGGAGACAACGACCCTTGTGGCAGTCGGGAGAACCCACGGGCAGCAGGGAGTGCCGACTACCTACGGCCTCAGGTTTGCCATCTGGGCAAGCGAGGTAGGAAGGCACATCGAGCGACTGGAACAGCTGCGCCCCCGGGTCGCGGTCGGACAGATGACCGGCGCGGTGGGGACGCAGGCCGCGATCGGGCCAAAGGGGATGGACGTGCAGGTGACGATGATGCAGCTGCTCCATCTCACTTCCGTGGATGTCTCAAACCAGGTGATCTCACGCGACCGGTACGCGGAGTATTTCATGTTCCTTGCCAATGTTGCAACCACTCTCGACAAGATTGGCGTCGAGATTCGCTCGCTCCAGCGCACCGAGATCGGAGAGGTGGAGGAGGCATTCGGCGCAAAACAGGTGGGCTCATCCACGATGCCGCACAAGAGAAACCCCATAAAATCCGAACAGGTCTGCGGCCTCGCGCGGATTATCCGTTCTTCCGTCGAACCTGCGCTCCTCAACAACACGCTGTGGGATGAGCGGGACCTCACCAACTCCTCCTGCGAACGGGTGATCTTTCCCGAAGCATCCATCCTTACCGATCACTGTCTTAAGATCATGACGACCGTGCTCGACAAGCTGGTGATTAACCGTTCAGCAATCCGGCGTAACCTCGCGTTCCTCCACGGGATCAACATGGCAGAATCCGTGATGATCGAACTCACCCGGCGCGGCATGAACCGGCAGGACGCCCACGAACGTGTGCGGATGGCAAGTATGCAGGCACTTGCCGAAAGCCGGCCGCTTGCTGATGTGCTTGGCGCAGACCCTGAGGTGATCCGGTTCTGTTCGAGGGACGATCTTGTTACCCTCCTCGCACCGGATGCCTATATTGGCACGTCGGTCGCGCAGGTCAACCGGGTGATTGAAAAACTCCGACCCCTCGTACGGTGATCCCCCGGATTTTATTGTATAAAAAGTGCGGGAACAATAATGACAGATTTATACGCTACTAACGTTAAATCGCACTAGCAATGGAGCGGCAGATCATTATTCGGGGACACCGGTTCACTCACACGGATATTGTCCGCTTCTCGGTTATTGTCTCGCTTACGCTCGTATCCATCCTGATTACGGCGATTGCTCTCGTTTCGGATGTCGGGGCCATCTGTCCCCAGCTCTTCTACTTCCCCATCCTGTACACGACCTATTTCTATCCCCGGCGCGGGATCGTTCTTGCCGGCCTTTGCGGCATCGTGTATGAATGTCTCGTATACTTCTCGCTCTTCCCGGACCTGCTCGCGCTCTGGTCAGCCACAGGCCAGGCCGTCCTCTTCATCTGCGTCGCGCTTGGCGTCGCATACTTCACGAACATCATCCGGGTGTCAGAAGCCCGTTACCGCAGCATTTTTGAGAACTCGCTTCTGGGGGTCATCCTTTTTGACAAGAACAGTTTTGTGATCCGGCTTGTCAACCAGCAGGTTGCAGCGATGCTCGGCTATACCCCCGAAGAGCTCGGCCGGATGACATTCTCTGAATTCTTCTTTTCCCACGACTTTCAGCGTCAGTTTTTTGAGCATCTGGGATCCGGAGAAAACATCCGGAATTTTGAGACCTGCTTTGCCACAAAAACAAAGGAGCCCCATTGGGTTAATCTCTCCTGGAGCCGAATCGATGACACCGTAGTCAGCTGTTCGGTTATCGATATCAATGCCGAGAGACTGGCCCGGCAGGTAGCTGCCGACAGTTTAACCCAGTACCGTCAGGTGACGGAAAACTCGCCCACCGGCCTTGTGATTACCGAACATACGAGAATTCTCTTTGCCAACCCGGCCTTCTCCACCATCTCCGGGTATGAACCGGCCGAATACACAGGTAGCGATCTTGCTGACAACGTCCTTGATGAGGACCGGGAACGGTTTATGACTTTTGCCGGCCGCTGGGATGCATTAGCGCCGGTACCGGACCGGGCAGAGTTCCGGTTTGCCACAAAGAAAGGTGAGATCCGGCGGGCAGTTCTCTACTTTACCCCCATCACCCGGAACAACCGGCCGGCCGGTCTTATCAACATCATCGACAACACCGAATGGGAAGAGTACCGCGAGAGGGTCGAGCAGACCAGAGAACGGCGGCACGAAATAATGAGTGCCGTCGCCCATGAGCTCAGGACACCGCTCCAGCCGATTATGGGGTATCTCAATCTGATTCTCCAGGATCCGCAGGCTTTCGGTGTGACCGGGGAGACCCGGCAGATCCTTGAAAAGTGCTCAAAAAGTGTGGATCGCGAACGCCAGATTATCATCCAGATGCTGGAACTATCAGTACTGGATGGGGAGGAGACCAGCCTTGATTATTCGATCTTTTCCGTCCGGGAAATGATCGATGCCATCATCGCGAACGGGGGCTATGCACTCAAGGCAGAGATTGCGATCGATGTCCCCCCCGACCTAACGTTTGAGGCCGACCGCCAGAAGTTATCCTATGTCATCGATGTGCTTCTTGCAAACGGGGTAAGTTATTCCAAACCGCCAAAGAAAATCTGGATCTCGTCATATGCCGACTCTCCCGCCCTTCCGTTCCACCGGCTTTCGATCCGGGACAACGGCGTAGGTATTACTGAGGCCCAGCTTGACGAGATCTTCAAACCCGAAAATGACGGGTGTGCTGGTTCCCGCCGGCCCAGCACCGGAGATACCGGGCAGTTACTAGCGATTTCAAAAAAGTATATCCATCTGCACGGGGGATACATCAGCGTAGACAGTATGGTAAACATCGGCAGCACGTTTACCATCCATATCCCGAAAAAACGACCGGACAAAGGTGATCGCCATGATACGTAAGATTGTTGTTGTCGAGGACGACCAGCCAACTCTCGACCTTATGGATATCCTGTTGAAAAAACTGGGATACGAGCCGGTCCTTATCACTAACGGACTCGATGCATTGGCCAATGTCAGATCAGAGCCGCCGGCTCTGATCCTGCTTGACATCATGATGTCACCCCTCTCCGGCTGGGAGTTCCTGGAAAATCTGCGGGCGGAGAACAACCTGCGGGAGATCCCCGTAATCCTTTTTACTGCCTCGCCCATGGTTCCCGGGCAGATGGCAGCCCTTCATGATCCAAAACTGGGAATTCTCCAGAAACCGGTCACCTTTGACGAACTCAAAACCACCATCAGACACTTTCTTGAATAATCATCCGGTACAGGTTGCAGTGCCGCCTTTTTTTGTGACGGATTGCCTTTAACCAGGTTATTGTGCTTAATTTTTGTTCGCCACGATGCCGGGCAGGCACAAACGTGACATACACCATTATCTATATTGAAAAACGATGGAAATATACGTAAGTTTTCGATCCGGCTCCGCCGGAGGTAGCCATGATCTCGGTCTTATACGTTGACGATGAATCAGCGCTCCTTGAAGTGACAAAAGATTTTATGGAGCGGGGAGGCGAGTTCCGGGTCGACACTGCCACCTCGGCACGCGAAGCGATAGAAAAACTGAAAGTTGAGCGGTACGAGGCGCTGGTCGCTGATTACCAGATGCCCGAGATGGACGGCATAGAACTTTTAAAATACCTCCGTCCACGCTGTAACGGGATACCGTTTATCCTTTTTACCGGCAAAGGCGGAGAAGATGTTGCGATCGAGGCTCTTAATGCCGGCGCTGATTTTTACATCCAGAAAGGGGGTTCGCCCAGGATCCGGTTTGCGGAACTCGAAACAAAAATACGATCTGCCGTGGCACGGCGGCAGAGCGAGAAGGCACTCCGCCAGTCAGAGATGGCATATCGTTCTCTCGTTGAAAACCTTGCGGATGTAGTCTATGTGGTCAATGATGAGGGAGCCATCACTTATGCCAGCCCCCGTATAAGCCGGTTCGGCTACGATCCAAAAGATGTGACCGGAAAAGATTTTGCCATGCTTGTCTGCGCAGAGGATATTCCCTCTGTCGCCCGCCACTTTACCGATGTGAAACAGGGAATTATTTCATCATTTGACTTTCGGATAACCGATACGAGCGGGCAGTCCCGCTGGGTGCGTGCATCAGGCAGCCCTCTGATAGATCACAGCAGGTGTATTGGTGTGCAGGGCCTGCTGACCGAGATTACTGAAGACAAGAAGAACGATGAGGTGCTGCGGGGGAGCGAGATCCTGCACCGGCTGCTGCTTAATTCCGCAACCGACGGGATGCTTGTTCTCGATCCCAAAACCGGAACTCCGTTCGAGTTCAATGAAGAAGCCTGCCGGCAGCTGGGCTATACCCGGGAGGAGTTTGCCGGACTCAAGCCTGGCGACTGGGTGGTAGCAGATGAACCTCAGAAACTACGGGAACTAATCCCTCTGATCTTGCGGAAAGGCCAGATGACGTTCGAGACCCGGCACCGGACAAAAGACGGCAGGATCCGTGAAGTAGTCGTAACCGCACGGGCCATTGATACTGACAATCAAAAAAAGATTGGGGTAATCATCCACGACGTCACTGATGAGAACGTGGCGATGCGGGCCCTTACTGACCGGGCTGACCAGTTCGAGGAGATCTACGAACAGGCCCCATTCGCCTTCATGACGCTCTCCCCGGACGGCCGTGTTACAGGCATCAACCAGGCAGGCACTGAGCTGCTGGTGTGTCCCAAAAACGAGATAATAGGGAAATTCCCTGGAGAATTTATCGTCCCTGAAGAACAGGCACGGTTTTTTGCCGGTATCCAGGAACTGGAACAATCCGGCAGCATCCGTGATGCACGGTTTACTCTTGCCCGTAACGACGGGCATACTACTTTTGTCTCTCTCAATGGTTCTGTGGCCCGGGATCCTACCGGGAAAGCCGCCCGTTTGTTTGTCACGTTGAGCGATATCACCGGACAAGCAAAGGAAGCCGCGACGCTTCAGGCAACAGCCGCATCCAGAGAGGGCATTATTGCCGGGGCACGCGACGGGATCGTTGTCTGCACACCGGATCTTTTTCTCACCGGCTGGAACCCGGCAATGGAGGATATTACCGGGATTCTTGCCCGGGACGCAGTCGGAAAGCAGCTTGTTGACCTGCTGCCATTCTTAAACGGCACCGGGCCTGATTCGCCACCAGCGCGTGCATTGGCCGGAGAGATTGTCGCCACTCCCGATTCCTGGTATGAGTATACCGGAACCGGGAAACATGGTTGGGCACGGGCAATCTTTTCCCCCCTGCGGAACGCTCCCGGGGAAATCGGAGGGATTATCGGGGTAGTTCAGGAGATTACCGCCCGCACAACAACCGTCCAGCGGATACGGGCGGCAAACCGGCTCTATGCAATCAGTTCAAAGGTCAGCGCCGCCGCAACAAACACCCGCGAGCTGGAGGTGCTGCTTGCTGAGACCTGCCGTATCGCCGCCGGTGAAGATGCTGTCTGCATGGCGTGGATTGGGCTCTTCGATCACGCTGCCGGCATTCTCCGGCCCGTGGCACATGCCGGGAACGGGGAAGAACTGCCCAAAGAGGGATACCGGATCGCCGATACGGGTCAGGAAGGGGATGAGCTGGCCGGTGACGCCATCCGCACGGGCACTGCCAGGGTCTGCCGCGATACCGGGACCGGTCCTGCTGCGGAACTCTGGAGAGATGATGCACTCCGGCATGGGTACCGTTCGCTCGCGGCCGTACCGTTCCGGCTCAAAGGTGAGATCGTCGGAATACTCACCATCTGCTCCGGTGAACCGGATGCATTCTCAGAGACCGAGGCAGAAGAACTCGCACTCCTTGGCTCCACGCTCTCCTCATCGCTTGACCTGCTCGATAAAAAAACACTCCAGCGCCGGGCCGGCAGGGGATCCCACGGCAGTTGGGAACGCACCCGGTTCCTTGCCAGTGGGATCGAGTCCGCATCCGTCCCATTTGCCGCGGTCTTTCCCGATGGAAGCACCGGGGCGGTAAATGCAGCGCTCTGCACCTTATCCGGGTACACTGAGGACGAACTGCTCGCACTTCCGTTAACCCGCCTCCTTACAGGGGGTAAACCGGCTGATGAAGAGCGGTTCTCACGTATTCTAGTTTCAAAAACTCCGGAGCGTTACGAGGGCGCGCTCCATACAAAGGACGGCACCATTCTGCCGGTCGAACTCTTCCTCCAGACAATAACCGATGAGACCACCGGTGAGTTATGCGTCTCTGTCTTTATCACCAATATTGCAGACCGTAAACAGCACATGGATATGCTCGAAGAAGAGCGGCAGCAGTACTGCACGTTCTTTCTGACCGGCAGCACGCCCACGCTGATCACAACGCCAGCGGGTGCCATCATTGCCGCCAACCCGGCCGCGTGCCGGCTGTTCGGCCAGACTGAAGATACGCTGCGTTCGGCCGAAAATGGATGTCTTGCGGGCTCTGGAGATCCCCGGTTTGTCGAACTTGCGCGGGAGTGCAAGAAGAATGGAACTGCACAGGGGGAACTACGGCTTATCAGGGCAGATGGAACGCAGTTTGACGCGGCGGCCCGGGCCGCCTGTTTTGTCGACCGAAACGGCAGGGCCGCCATGAACCTGATCCTCTGGGATATTACCGGACAGAAAAAAGCCGGAGCAGCACGGGTGCAGGAACAGGAGATGGCGGTTGCCCTTCTCGACTGCCTGCCTAATCCCATCCGGAGATCTAATGCCGAAGGCAAATCTGTCTTTTTCAATAAAGCGTGGCTCACGTTTACCGGAAGAGCTCCTGCCGATGAGATGAGAGACGGTTGGATGGAGGGAATCCATCCCGAAGACCGCGAACATTATAGGGAATCCACCGGGGATCGGGGTGACTCCAGTCACCCGCTGGAGAGGGAGTATCGTCTTCGGGATCATACCGGTGAATACCGGTGGATCCGCGAGATCCGTATACCAGACCCTGCGGCGGTCGGGATGGAAACCGGCATCACGTACTCCTGCTTCGATATTCACGAAAGCAGGGTGGCAGAGGTAGCTTTGAGGGAGGAAAAAGCGCAGTACCGGGCCATTTTTGAGAGCACGGCAGATGCCACCCTTCTTGTAAGCGACCATATTACCGATTGCAACGCAGCGGCGACCCGGCTGTTTGCCTGTACCCGCGAGGCACTCATAGGGCACAGCCTGCTTGAATATTCCCCAAGGTACCAGCCGGACGGGAAGGAATCTGCCGATGCCGCACGGGAGTACCTTGAGGCAGCTCGCGGAGGAACGCCGCAGGCATTTCCCTGGGTTACCACGAGAGTTGACGGCACGACCCTTGAGACACATATCACCCTGATCGCGCTTTTCATTCGCGGGGAGTGGCAGGAACTTGTCGTTATAGTCGATATGACGGAACATAACCGGGCGGAGCGCGAGATCCTGAGGCTTGCATCCTACCCGCATATGAACCCCAACCCGGTTATCGAGGTGCAATTGGACCGAACAATAACCTATGCCAACCCGGCAACCGCTGCGGTGCTCTCATCTCTCGGGCTTCCGGGTGATCCGGCTGCATTCCTGCCGGCAGACTTTGATACGATTGGAAAAACGCTCAATCCGGCGCAGACGGTAATGGTAGATCGCGTGGTGCAGATCAAGGAACGATCGTTCCATGAATCGATCTGCTCTGCCCACGAGCAGACTCTCATCAGGATCTATGCCTACGATATCACCGACCGGGTACAGGTAGCAGAAGCGCTTGCGTATGCCAACCATAAACTGGGCATCCTATCGAGTATCACCCGGCATGATATCCAGAACAAACTTACCGGGGTTCTGGGGTATCTCGATCTGCTCCGGGTGTCCCTGCGTGACCCGCAGCTGATCGGCTTTATTGACAAGGCCGAGACCTCGGCAAACGCCATCCGGCGCCACATCGATTTTACCAAGGATTATGAGTCTCTGGGGGGAACCGCCCCAATCTGGCAGGAGATCAGACCCATCCTTGCCGATGTCAGGTCGCACTTTGATGTAGGAGAGATTGCATTTGAGGAGCCGAAGCCGGGTTTTGCCGTTTTTGCCGACGCGATGTTTGGCAAAGTATTGTACAACCTCTGCGACAACTCGTTGCGTCACGGGGTACATGTCCGGCATATCCGGATACACTGCGAGACGGTAAAGACCGGGTGCATACTTGTCTATGAGGACGATGGTGTGGGGATCCCGCAGGATAAAAAGGAACTGATTTTCGAACGCGGTTTTACCACCTCGTCCGGTTCCACAAAGTCAACCGGCCTTGGCTTGTTTCTGGTCCGGGACATTCTTGCAATCACCGGCATTACCATAAAAGAGACAGGGGTGGCCGGGGTGGGCTCGCGATTCGAAATGATCATTCCTCCGGGAAAATGGAGAATCAGACAGACGCAGTAGGCATGGGCACTTTTTTTATGATGGTACGCCCTCCACACTTACGAGAATCCCGGTTTTTTTTAGGGTAACTGGTAATTCATATTTTTTAGTCCGGAGATTGCGGGAGGACAGACACGGTCCCCCGGGCCTGACTACCGCATCTGCTCAACCGGTTGGTCATAATAAAACCGGACATTTCCTAAAAAAGAAAAAAGGTTCAGATATACCGCGCTTTAAGCGAGAGCTTGCGCGGGGTATAGAGCGGGCGGAACGGCTTTTCTGCAGTCTCTTTCTTTACAGCAGCAGCAAGGGTATCTGCGGTCATCTGCTCCTTGAAGGGCTTGTTTGGCTCCGATTTCCTGCGGATGGTGACGGTGAGTTTCTTATTTGCCATTTCCTCGTCGCCAATTACAATCACGTAGGGAACCCAGTCCATACCGGATTCACGGACTTTCTTTCCGACACTCTCCTCGCGGTCATCGATATCGCACCGGATGCTCTGTGCGTTCAAGGCGTCGCAGATTTCCTGTGCATACGCAGTGTGACGCTCGGCAACCGGCACGACCCGCACCTGGGTCGGTGAGAGCCAGGTGGGGAGGGCCGGGACTTTCTGGGTCGAGATGTTTTCGAGGATCGCACAGATCACGCGCTCGACACTCCCGGTCGGGGAGCAGTGGAGGATGGGCGGGTAAACGGGAGTACCGTCGTCCTTGAAGTACTTGATGTTGAAACGGGTCGAACTCTCGACATCGATCTGCACGGTCGGGTTCTCGATCGGGCGGTTCTGGCCATCGATAGCTGCGAGGTCGATCTTTGCCTCCCAGTAGTGGACGCGCTCTGATAGGATCTCGATAAGCATCGGGCAGTCGGATTCTTTTACGATCTTCTTGACCCATGCCTCGTTCTCATCGTAGAACTTCTTCGTGCACCGGAATGCAGCGACAAGCTTTGTCTCAAAGTCCCTGCCCGTCTTCCAGCCAATCGCGAGCTGTTCCTCGAAGCACTTCATCGCCTCGGGCATATCGGTACAGAGCGAGTGCATGTCGGGCATCGTGAAACAGCGCAGGCGCTTTAACCCGATCACTTCGCCCTTCTGCTCGTGCCGGAAAGAGTACGTGGAAAGCTCGTACATCTTCATGGGGAGGGTGTTTTTCGAGATGTGCATGTCCCGCATGATCGAGAACATGCCAAAGCATGCGGCAAACCGAAGCATCATGTCCCGGTTGTTGCTCTTGAACCGGTACTGCCGCTCGCCGAACTTCGCCGCGTGCTCGCAGATCGCCTTGTCGCCGAGGTCGTACATAACCGGGGTCTCGACCGGGGTCGCACCGTAGGGGAGCACGAGGGCAAGGACGTAATCGGCGAGCAGGTCGCGGACGAGCTTGCCCTTTGGCAGCCAGCGCAGGCAGCCGACATCGCTTGCCGGCTCGTAATCGACGAGTTCCTTTGAGCGCATCAGGTCGACATGAGCGGGTTCGCCGCCGGTCGGCTCTGCGACGCCCAGTTCCTTTTTCACAAGGCAGCCAAACGGCGTGTTGTCGAGGTACTGGTGGTAGTCGTGGGACTTCCCGTCGGGAGTGAGGACAAACCAGTCGTGGGTGACCTCTTTCTTGCTCTTCTTCGCGGAGATGGCTTCTCCTTCTTCGCCGCCGGGCACAATCGTCTTTGAGAGCTCGGAGAGCGGGTGACCCTTGCAGGAAATCTTGAAGGACTTGTACCAGCCAAACGGCGCACGCTTGACGGCAAAGCCTTCCACGGCAAGGCCATCCCTGAGGGCATTTAACGCCGGCACTGCCACGTCGGGCCGGGCAAGGTCGCTTGAGAGGTGGGCGTACGGGTAGATGACGATCTTGTCGGCATGCACCTGACCTGCAGTCTTTTTTACCTCTTCGATGGCCTGGAGGATGACGCCCTCCATATCCTCTTCATCGATGGACTCAACCGCAGTGAAGACCGTAAGCGCGTCTTCTTCGCGATCCGCGAGGACGGCTCCCTCCTCTGCCATCTTTGTTTTCTTTTTTGCTTCGTATTCGATGTAATCTGAATGTATCAGAAGAAGTCGCATTGCTTCATCTCCAAACCGGAACGATTATGCGTATAAAATGGGTTCTTAAGGTATATACCCTCATTGCCCCCGGCACCCGGTTGGGAGGGGTGTTGTTAGTTTATTACAGGAGGCAAGCCGGTGTGCCGGGGGAAAGGACGCGAATATCGGATATTTTACCGGGTGCCAGAACTCCTTCGATATTGGCTATACCGACCCGTCCTGCATCGACGATCTCCCTTGCAGTATAATCCGGAAGTGGCCCGGGAAAAATGGTATTGACAATCATATTGCTGCTGCGTCTATGTACTGACCGTGATGTAACTGGTTTTTGTCGTTGTGTTGGGATAGCCATTATTGAGGGAGAGACTAACCGTGTAGGTCCCGACAGTATTATATGAATAAGTCGGATTTGGTAAATACGACCGTCCGCCATCCCCAAAATCCCATGACCACGAATTGATACGTGCACCGGCAGATTTGTCCGTAAAATGAACCGTCAGCGGCACCCGCCCTGATGTAACATCTGCATTGAAATCAGGTATTGGAGGAACCGTTACACTGATAGAAGATAATGCCCTATTGGCATTTAACCGTCCACCCGACAGGACTAACCCGGATAATGAACTTCTTTGATCAACATTTTGCAATATGGCATTTTTAATTGTAGTCGGGCTTGCTGAAGGATTGATAGATTTTATAAGTGCTGCAACACCGGAAACCGCAGCGGTGGCCGGGGATGTTCCATCACTTACATGATAATATATGCCATTTCTTATTGGAATTGTTGTCGTTATGTTAGTACCAGGAGCAGTTAAGTCGACAGATATTGCCCCATAGTTCGAATGATAAGCAAGATTATCATTCTGATCGCTCGAAGCAACGGAAATAATATTGTTCACATCATATGATGCTGGAAAAGCTTTGCAATGGGTATTTGTATCATCCATATTTCTGTTTACTGAATAACTGCAATTACATGGACTTGCTAGATCGGGATTGCAATTTCCTGCAGCAAACATAAAAAGAACGTTGCGGTTCTGGGTGATGAAGTCTTTTACATAATGATCGGGTGAATCTCCCCCTGACCATGAGTTACTGATTATGGTTGCGTGAGCCTCCTCAACGGCACGAGTCATTCCCTGCATAATCCAAAAATCGCTAGCGGATCCATAATTATTAAAGATCTTTACAGGCACTATTTTTACCCGCCAATTAATACCGCTGATTCCAATTCCATTATTACCGGTCGCACCAATAATACCGGCCATTTCTGTTCCATGTCCGATGTCATCTGTGATGTTTCCGTTCCTATCCACCAGATTCCAGCCATGCCAGTCATCAACGATCCCATTACCGTCATCATCAATCCCATTGGATCTCTTATCCCTTCCTTGGGAATCCGTTCCCATTTCACCGGCATTTGTCCAGATATTATCCTGAAGATCCGGATGTGTATAATCAATCCCAGTATCCACTACTGCTACGACAACATCATTCGATCCTACAGGTCCAGTAAAGGTATCCCACGCTTCCGGGGCATGGATATCATCTCCCGGAGTACCGGCAGGCTGACCATTGACGGATTGTCCGGTATTATGTAACGACCACTGTTGATCGAAAAGGGGATCATTTGGTACATTCGTTAAATGATAAACGTAATTGGGTTGAACCCAGAGAACATTTGGATCTTTAGAATAGATTTCAGTCGCTTCTTCGACTGAAATTCCTGAAGGAAGAAGAATAAACTGAACTCCAGGCACACTCTTTGAACCTATTTCCTCAATTTTTTGGGGATTTATTTTTTCATTTGCGCTTTTCGTTGCTGCCTGATAGGATACTTCATTATTAACCACCTCGGGTTTATAACGGACAATGACCTGACCTTCCACATATTTCCCTGTCGGATCAGTATTCAACTGCTGGTGCGAAGGCAATTCTTTTTCGGGCAATTGAACGTTTACCGGAGTTCCTGCGTTGGCAGTATTTACAGAACTATTTGTTATTAGATTCGTAATTCCTTTGTTATCATCCAGGGCACTAACCAGATGAATACTGCAGATCAGTATGCATAATACAGATATTATGACTATTCGATAATTCAGTCTCGGTTCTGCATTTATCGTCATAACTCGCCTCTTTTACAAGTTCTTGCAGGCACGAGAAGGTCTTTTAACAGGAAAAGCACAATTTCATCATGCCTACGGGCGGTTCTGGGTTCATTTGAGTGTGCAAAACTTGAGATGATCCCAGTCCCTTCTTTTGGAACAACCTCCGGTCGTCCACATGGATCAATACATAATTGTGATATTTATTATTCATGTCCACATATTCCAACTGGGCCGGATTTCAAGAAAAACGAAAAACAAAACGAGCCTAAATTCGGACTTTTCAGGATTTACCGGATAAACCAAAAACCTGCGCGGGAGAAGACGCCCGCATCGAGGTTAGAACCCCCCTAAAAAACCCTGTAGAGAATTCATTTAGTTCTGTTTTCTTCGTCGGGACATTCGACCATAGATAAGGATGCATGCAGCCAGCGATAAACAAATTGTAATAAGCGAAACCGGCGAGAACTGCGTCACTTTTTCTCCTTGAGGGGACGATGTGACAGATGCGGATGCCGGACTTTTTATAACGGAAACACTTTCCCATACATCATTATCCAGAGTATCGGGTAATTTTGAATAGACATATTCTCCAGGCCCCAGATCGAATACTGCGCCTTCGGGCCCTCCCGGGTGGATACCGCCAAGAACCTGCATCCGATCATGAAAAACAACCGCCCGATGACCGTTTCTCGGTGACCAGCCGGCATTATCCGTTGCCGGGTACCAGATTTTCCCGTCATACGAATACCAGGCATCGTTAGAGGAGACCTCCTGTCGGCCGTACATGGATTTTAATCCGGTATACCCTCCAAGCACCCACATTCTTTGGCCAAATACCACAGACTGATGATCAGACCGGGGAGACCATTCAGCATCTTCCGTTGCCGGTGTCCATGTGCTGCCATCGGTCGAATACCACACGTCATTATAATGTATCGAGCGCCGGTTATCGATCTCTTCGCCGCCAATGACCCACATTTTATTATTATATACAAGAGCCGTATGTCCCCCCCGGGGGGACCAGTTGGCATTCGCTGTTGCCTGTGTCCATGTAGTGCCATCGGCTGAATACCACACGTCATTATAATTCATTGAGCTTCCATTATCGATCCCTTCGCCGCCAGTTATCCATATTTTATTATCATATACAAGAGCCGTATGCCCCCTTCGGGGTGACCAGTTGGCATCCGCTGTTGCCTGTGTCCAGGTACTGCCATCGGTCGAATACCACACGTCGTTTTTCAGGTCGGCGCCGGATCCCCCTCCCAGGACCCACATCCGGTTATCAAAAACAACGGAAGAATGTCCGCTTCGGGGAAGCCATCCGGCGCTGTCCGTTGCCTTGCTCCAGGTGATTCCATCAGAAGAATCCCAGACATCGTTCCCGCCCGATCCTCCCAACACCCACATCTTATTATCGAATACGAGTGCGGTGTGATCGAAACGGGGTGACCAGGTGGCATTACCCGTCACTGGAGTCCATTTCTCCCCGATTATCTCAGCATCAACAGCACCGATACAGACTATACCGACAAGGACGATGAGAAGCCCTGCTTTTACCGGTACAGCCTCATACCGTGATCTCAAGATGAATATCCCCCGGTAAAAATTTCGTGAATCCTTAAAAATCCTCTCCATCGGTTCATCGGTGTACAAAAAGAGAGGTGATCCCGGGCCTTTTTTTGGGACAAATGCCTGTTATCCACACAGATCAATGCATAATTATGATATTTATTATTCATGTCCACATATTCCAACTGGACCGGATTTTAAGAAAAACGGAAACCAAAAAGAGCTTGAAGCCGGGCTTTTCAGGATCTCCCCTCTTCATCAGGGAGATACGATAACAAAACCACGTCATGTCTTTACCCGCAAAAAGGCCCAATGCTATTTTATTCTGTATTTTTCCAGAATATCGTCAACAGTTGGGGTCAGAGTATAGTTCATATTCCTGCCATCCCACTGGGATACGATCATTTTTTCTTCAAGAAACTGCTTAAGGTGCCAGTGAACCGTGCTCGGGTCCAGACCAAAGCGTTGTGCGATATCTTTGTTGCTAATACCCGGCTCATCTTGGATCACTTTGAGGATCTCCTGTTTTGGATGACTCATGATATACCCATACATTCGTTTCTTATCGGGAGCGGTCCCGAAATTCGGAAATAGATAGGCGAGCTTATTTTCTTTTTTCCGGACAATCTTTCGTTCAAGAAGAAGCACAGACAAGTGATATTTCGCGGAGCCACGGTTGATACTGGTATTTTTTGAGAGATCCGCAATCGTGCACCCGGGATGATCGCCAATATATTCAAGAATTGCAGTACGATTTTTATTTTGCAGAATCGTTTTTACTTTACCAACAATAACCGGCCAGAACGTAAGCAGGCCAAAAATTCCAAGCCCAATTGAAAAGATCCAGGCAGCCTGGATCCACAGGGGCAGATCAAAAAAGGAGATAATCCGTTCGGCACCGAGAGTGTCCGATGGTCCGTTTTGGGGAGAATGGGGAACAACATATGTTGTCTCCCCCTGAACAATGGCGATATTGCTAACGACCGCCACTAAAAAAATAAGGACAATTAGAGAAGATTTCATTCAATGTAGGGTAGATTTCAGATCGTATAATATTGCCTTCCCGTCACCCTGTACCCATAGACCTCGTAAGTCCATGTGCCTTGTGGAATTCCTCCGCTGTTTATGACATCTACGTTGACACTCCCGTCCGTGGCACCGTCAAAATTGTCGTAAAAGGGTCCATATATCGACCCATCCGGAGAGTAAATTTTCAGTTGAAGCGAATTGGCGGGAACGCCCCAGTAGAGGTTCACGTTCATTGATGTAATGTACGATGATACAGTTCTTGTTTGCCACGCTGTCTGGCCTTGAGTCACTGAGCCGGTGACGGTCAAGGGGTGTATCTGGCCAAATCCCATATTGTTTGCCGGCTGGATGATGGTACCGCTGTTCACTGATTTTAATTCGCTTGCCGATACAACTGCACATGATGCCATCACAAGAAGCACCACTGCTACGATTCCCAGTCTTTTCGACATGAACTTTCGATTTCGGGAAACATTGCTTAATTTTTCTGTCCAAATAATCAAACTGGCAATCTTCGATACAGACTATTCGGCTTCGTTTGAGCCCCCTAATATTTTTTTGAAGAGCAAAGCGCCATTTAGCGAGTCGCGATAATGGAGGATCGCCAGATGTTTCAGGGACGGGCAATCAATTGTCAGCGGTAGTTTATACTCAATGTAGGGCCATCGACCGGAGAATATCCCCACTTATAATCGCGGCTCATCAGGTAGGCTTTGGGGAATTGTTTTTAAATGAGTTCAAATCCAAGGATATTGCCGTTGAATCAATCTAGATTATCATAAATCTTCAGCGGCAAGATGAAGTATATATAGAATTCAAAATGTCAGATATGAGTAAAGCAAACCGGTTTTTATCAAACCGGTTCATGAATCGCTCCTGTTCAAGTGCGTTTCACAGAGACCGTATCTCGAATTCCCGCGAAACTCCACAATCAAAAACAACGTTATACCGACCGGGCAACAGGTTAGTTGTCGTTATTCTCTGTGAACGGGTTGACTCCCCGGGCTTTAAATATGAGATAATGGGTGATCGTGTCTCTTCGAATTCCGACTGGATTTCCCATGACTTATTTTCGGTTTGCCGGAAGATTGAGAATGATGGGGGCGTGTTGTTACAGGTAAGGGTTTCTGCTCCTTCATTTACGAGGTAAAATTCAATAACTTCCCCCTGATTGTATACCTCTGAATCCATTTTGATAAAGTCTGGATGAACGGGATAGTCCGGTTGGGAATAGGTGCCTTGACAGGAAGAATTGGATCCCAAAACAGCTGAAGGGGTTATATTCGGAGTGGAAGCACCTGCAGTACGGTTCTCTGAAACCGGTGTTGTCGTGCATCCCGCCACCAGGATAAGGAATACGATAAAAATCGACAGGGCATAGAGAATCCTCGATAGAGCCATTGATAGCCCATAATAATTGATTTATAATTTTACTATTTACTTGTTCTGTCCATAAACTCAAACTGGAACGGGGATTTTTTATATATTTTATATAACCACAACCCAGAATCTGCAATAACACTGATAGTACTTCCAAACGGAGAGTTTTGGCGCCGAAGCCCGATCCTTACCGCTTATTCTCGTGGTACCGCGAAAGAGTCGCCTGGTGCTGGTTGAGATACTTTGCATCGGCCTTTTTGTCGTACGGGTTTTCTGCCCGCTCGGTCGTGTAAAAGACGAGCTGACCGATCGGCATCCCGGCGTAGACTTTTACCGGCCGTGCGTTCACGTTTGCCATCTCTAACGTGATCGTACCTCGGAACCCGGCATCGATCCAGCCGCCGGTCTGGTGGAGGGTGACACCAAGCCGGGCGATGCTTGACTTACCTTCGATAGTAGCGACAATGTTATCCGGCAGGCCGATGCATTCAAGCGTCTCGGCAAGCACGAACTGTCCCGGTACGAGGACAAAGAAGTCGGCGTGTGTCTCGCCCACATCGGCGGTTACGCGTGCCTTGTCGTACGGGTCGATAACCTGCTCCCCCGGGTTGTACCAGACAAAGTGGTTGCCAAGCCGGATGTCAACCGAATTGGGCTGTACAAGTTTTGGATCGTAGGGATCTATCCTGATATGGCCCCGGGCGATACGGTCCCGGAGCTGCCAGTCCACGAGAATCATTGGAATACCCGGTTGGCGTTGATCGGTCATAATTTCTCTTGGGACCGGGTTCCGGTTTATGGAGTCTGGTCATGGGACACCATGACCCCCGCGAACCAGTGTTTGAGGGGGTACCCCCTCTTTTGTACGAAAGTGGCACCCCCCACCCATGAGCCACAAGAGGGGGGTGGGGGTGTCACGCTCTTAAAAAAATTGGCGGGGGTAGGGGTACCTCTCCGTTTTGGGAGTGGGGGGTACCCCTTTTTTATAAGTGTGGGCCCTACCCCCCCTTGACATGGATCGGGGAAAACAGGGTTTCAGACGATAACTCCACGCGAAGCGCAGGTTATTGTACTGGAATTTTTTGGGGGTAGTACCCTCTCATGTGCCCGGACAGGGGGGTGGGGGTGTCATGCTTTAAAAAAATTGGTCGGGGGGTAGGGGTACCCCTTCGTTTTGGAAGTGGGGGGTACCCCCCTTGCTGAAACAGTTGATACCATTCCTGTTGCCATCTGAAGTCACAGGAAACAGTGGTTGCATTGGTGGAGGAGGTATCCCCCTCTCTTTGCTTATGAAAGGGGGTGCTACCCTCAGATGAGTGGCAGGGGTACCCCCACAGGCAGTTTTTTCCAGTGTCTTCAAGTCTTATAGAGACCGGTAACGCACGGAGGCTATTTCTCCCCAACATTTTTATCCGGGGTTGACTCCCCCTCATCATGCTGGTTCTTGTGCCGCCGCTGCGCCTCTTTCTCCCGGTCGAGCGCATCTGGATCGACATGCCACTCGGTCCGGCGCAGGAGGCCATGCACGGTGCTCGCCTCCCGGGTCGTGAGGCCGGCCCTTCCGAGTATGCGGCGGATCATGATCATCGTATTCTCGCGCTTAAATGCCGGGTGGTGCACCGAGTCCAGGAACCGGTCGATATGGCGGTACAGGTAACCCATCTCGTACGGCGAAGCAAGGCGGTACTGGGGCAACGGGAGGTTCGCGAGCTCATAACAGACGATGCCGACTGCATGGGAGAGATTCATGATGGGATACTCCTCGGAGGTCGGGATCGTGCAGATCATGTCGCTCTTCTTTACCTCGTCATTGTTGAGTCCCCAGTTCTCGCGCCCGAAAAGGATCGAAATCTTTCCTTCCGCAGTACCGATCCGTTCCCGGATCTCGCGGGGGGAATAGAATGGCATCCTCATCGGGGTGCAGACTGATTTACTGACCTCCCCGGTCGTCGCGACCACGAGACTGCTCCGGGCAAACACGTCCTCGATAGTGCAGATCTCCGCATCCTCCAGGACATCCTGCGCATGAGAGGCGCGGGCTTTCGCCTCGTTCCCGAGTTTACAGGGATCGATGAGCACCATACGGGTAAACCCGAAATTTTTCATCACCCGTGCGGCAAACCCCACGTTTCCTTCATAGAGGGGGGCCACGAGCACGATGTCAATATCGGGCATAAAAAAGGTTACTGGACCGCGTCCACGGTTGCCTTGAGAACTGTGGCACCCAGGTCGTAGACCGCGTTCCCGACCACGATCGTATCCGCATATTTACCCATAAGAGCGGCTTTCTCCGCCGAGTTGATCCCGCCGCCATAGTACAGGATCGACTGGTCGATCGCTTCCGATGCCGCTTTCACGACAGCGGGATCGCCGAATGTCCCGGAATATTCGATATATATGATCGGGAAATGGAAGTACCGGTCGGCGACTGAGGTATATGCCGCGACTTCCGTGGGTTTGAGATCGCAGACCGCCTTTGTGACCCGGCCCACAGACGAATTGGGGTTGAGCACGATGTAAGCCTCGGGAATAACCAGATTCCACGGGATACGGCCGTTCTGCTGCTGCACCCAGAAGCGGTGCTTCCCGACTATCCACTGCACGTCGGTCGTGTTCATCACGCTTGGCACAAAGACATAATCAATCCCATCGAGAAGCACTGCCTCGGGGCCGGCAGGTTCCATCACGAGCGGAAGGTCGTACGCAGCGAGCTGCTTCTGGAGAGCGAGCAGGTTCTCTTTTGTCACGTTCAGCGTGCCCGATAGCATCACTGCGTCGGTCCCGCTCGTAGCGATCGCATCGATGTCACCGGCTTTGAGCTGCTTGTCAGGGTCGAGTTTTGTCACATGCACCCAGTCTTTCCACTTCATGTCAGTATCAGAATTACATGTGTTCTTTATCCCAATAAACCGGTGCGTTGTCCTTTACGCAAAAGAGAGGGTATGCGCACTATGGATAATCACACCCTTTCCCTGGAGTCATTCTTTGTTTCCTGAAACCGTGGCACTTCACTAAAAAATAATGACTCCCTCCTTATTCCGGGGATTTTCCCCTCATTTTATTAAGTAAATGCCAAAATAACGCAATTTTGACATTATAAAAAATAAGATCATTTATATATCTTGAAGGTCAAATGACGAATGCCTGTGAAAACCCATGGATCTCCAGAAAAAGACCCTTATCGTCCTGGTAACGTTTCTGATCCTGGCTATCGCACTGACCGGTGTTTTTGTTACAGTTCTTCTCCTTTCAAACTACCAGTCGCTTGAACAGAAATACATAACAAATGACCTTGACCGGACGATCTCCCAGATCAAGAACGAGGAGCATACGATTTCAGCCATCGACAACGACTGGGCTCCGTGGGACGATACCTACGATTTTGTTATCGGGAAACGACCGGATTATATCGAGAGAAACATTAACCCGGATACCTTTGCCAACCTGAATCTCGATTTTATGATTATTACGAACCACGAAGGAGAGATCGTCTATTCCGGGGCGTTTGACCCGGCAAACAGGACCATAATTCCCGTGACCACATCCCTGCTGCAGGAAATAAACGCCAACCGTCCTCTCATGAACCTGACCGCACCTCACGCGGAAACAACCGGTATCCTCATGCATTCAGACACCCCGGTGCTCATCACATCACATCCGATCGTCCGTACGGATTTTTCCGGGACACCGCAGGGTGTTATGATCATGGGCAGGTTCCTCGATCAGGATGAGATCGGAAGACTGTCCAGCATGACCATCCCGTCCATCGCATTTTACCGGGTTATAGACCCGGCCATATCCCCATCTCTCCAGTCGGCACTGGAAACCCCGGGTACGTCCATGATCATCCAGCCAACCGACGAGAACACCGTGGCCGGCTATGCGCTTATGCGTGATATTTCCGGGAACCCGGCGCTCGTCCTTGAAATTACCGAGCCACGCGATATCTACCGGGAGGGAACCAGCACGGTTTTCCAGTTCATCGTCATCCTCCTTCTTTCGGAACTGACGTTTGGCATCGTTATGATCTTCTTTCTGGACCGGATCGTCCTCTCGCGAATGCAGTCCCTGGGTTTGCAGGTGCGCCGCATCGGTACCGGTTCCAATCGTTCATCCCGGGTGGAAATGGATGGCAGCGACGAACTCTCCGAGCTTGCCACCGAAATCAACCGCATGCTTACCGATATCGAAAAAACGAATTCAGAACTGTTAAAAACCGAGATGAGGTTCCGGGAACTGGCCGAAAACACCTCCGATGTTCTCTTTACCATGGATACGGCCGGCAAGGTGCTGTATGTCACCCCTTCCATCAACCGCTACGGTTATTTGATCGAAGACCTGATATCGCAGGATTTCTCTTGCTTTGTTTACACCGGAGATCGCACCCGGGTCAGCCTTGAATTCCATCGGCAGGTTGTTGAGTGCACCCCTCTTGTCACCACGTTCCGGCTGGTGGACAAGTGGGGATTTTTCCACTGGATTGAGACCAAGAGTGCCATCAATATGGACGTATTCGGGAAAACCACCGGGATTAACGGAGTCCTGCGCGATTTCACCGACCGCAAGCGGGCCGAAGAATCCATCATGCTCGCTAACAAGAAGCTCAACCTCTTAAACAACATCACCCGCCACGATATCCTCAACACGATCACTGCGCTCCTGGGCTGCGTGGACATGGCAAACGCCACAAAAGTGCCGGCCGAACGCGAGGAGCTCCTCGGCCAGATCAAGGAACTCACCCGGATCATCCAGCGGCAGATTGAGTTTACCCGTGCATATCAATCGGTGGGAGTGAACGCTCCGTCATGGCAGAACCTCGGCGAGGTCTTAAACCGGGTGATCGTAAACTTTGCCGGATCCAGGATCACGTTAGATGATGAGATCGCGAATGTCAAAGTCTACGCAGATCCCCTCCTCGAAAAAGTCTTTTACAATCTGATCGACAACGCAATCCGGTACGGGGAGCACATCAGAACCGTCCGGTTCTATTACCAGATCTCCGATGTGGGGCTTACCCTGATCTGCGAGGATGACGGGATCGGTATCCCTGACACTGAAAAGGTGCAGATATTCGAGCAGGGGGTTGGCAAGAATACTGGCATGGGCCTGTTTTTAACCCGGGAGATCCTGCTCATCACCGGTATTACAATCTTGGAGAACGGCAGGTTTGGGCAGGGGGCACGGTTCGAGATGCTGATCCCCAACGGTGCATTCCGGTTTATCAGAGAAACGAATGATGAAAAACGGGTGTGACAACCATATGTCCCCCGGGCATATACACACAACAAGACAGGGAAGGCAATGTCTGAAAAAGTAATTCTTCTGGTAGAAGACGACGATATCATCGCAAAGGTCGCCGAATGGCGTTTAAAAAACCTGGGATACAAGGTCTGCGGGCGGGCTGTCACCGGTGCCGAGGCCATGGAACAAGTGGTAAAGAACAAGCCGGACCTTGTCCTGATGGATATCAATATCAAAGGGGATATCGATGGTATCGAGACGGCAAAGATGATTAAAAAAGGGTTTAATATCCCGGTGATCTATGTCACTTCCCATTCCGACGGCCCCACCCTGGAACGGGCGCGGGATACAAAACCCGATGGATTCATTGTCAAACCGTTTGACGACAACGATCTCCGGGTAGCCATCGGGCTTGCCCTGAAATAACCGGATAGCGTCAGATCCTGATAATTGCGTTCTCACGTTTCTTTTGTAAGAGGAGCTGGTAATTCCGGATCTTCTCTTTGTCGATCCCGGTGGTGACACTGAGCTGCTTTACATCCGCCGCGAGCAGTTTATCCCCGTTGATGACCCCGGCGTCGGCAAATTTTTCAGCCACGGTCCCGGTCAGGCCCTTCACCGAAAGCAGTTCTTTTCGCCCTTTCTCACTCTGGGCACGGGGGATCTTTATGGGTACAGGCCGGTGCAGATATTCACAGACAAGCGCCACATGCCGGTTCACGGTGCCGATACTCATACCGGTCTTCTTGCTTAAGTTTTCCGGAGTTGTCGTTACAAATTCGTCCGGGCTAATGATTCCTGCCGCAATGTACTTCTTGAGACTTACTGCCGGAATGCCAATCTCCTTTAAGAGCCGCCCGTTATGGGTGATCCGGGCTTCGGCCAGGAGGTCACGTGCCTCACTCTCTCCGATACCGGCCTTCTGGAGGGTTCCCGGGTCTGCCTTTGCGAGGCCGGCAAGATCTGATACCCCGGACTCTTTTAAGGCTGCCATGATCTTTGAATAACTACGCCCTTTTCTCGGGATAAGGTGGTTTCGCATGAACTTGCGGCATTCGGAGCGCCTGCGCAGTTTTTCGAGCACGCATTCAGCCTCGGTTTTAAGTTTTTGCGCCGCATCCGGTACCAGTTCAAGAACCTTACTAAGGCGTTCGGGCTCGCTGCGGGCGATCTCGGCAACGGTATAGATGTGTCGGGACCGGGCTTTTTCGAGAAGAGTCTCATTCATGGAGGGGATCTCGGTGAGCGATTCTGTATTGGAACTGATGTGGTGGCAGAGCGGACACCCGATATCCCATGGACGGGCGCCTTTTCTGACGAGACGCACGAAATGGAGGTGGTGCTTCTCGCAGATTTCGTCAGTCCGCACCGCCCAGCCCCACAGGGTGACCGGGAGACCGATGTTGAATGTGCACTCGGGATAACGTGAGCAGCCGATAAACTGTGTCGAGCCCCGCAGGTGCTTGATCGCAAGGGTGCCGCCGCAGATCGGGCAGTAACCCAGGTTCAGTTCCTCCGCAGTGCGGTCCCGGATGTCGTCCCCTATTACCCGTTCGTTTGCCTCAAGTTGGTCGAATGCCGCGTGCAGCATGCTGCGGGACTCTTTTACGACGTCGTCGCGGGTGCGCTTGCTCTCCTTTATCTGCTGCATATGCGACTCGATCGTCTGGGTCATGTCAGGCTTTGTAATCGCGTCGGCGTTATGTTCGAGCGCCTCGGTTACGACACGCCCCACGAGTGTCGGATGCAACGGGTTCCCTTCCACGTACTTGCGGGAGACCAGCTTCGCGATCACCTCGTGACGCGTGCTCTTTGTTCCAAGCCCAAGCTCTTCCATTCTCTGGATAAGTTTGCTCTGCGTGTACCGGGCCGGGGGCATCGTCTCCTTTTCATCAAGACTGACCTTGCGGATCGGTAGTTTCTCACCCGTGGCAAATTTCGGGAGGATTGTCTCTTTTGCTTCGGAGAACGGGTAGACTACGTGCCAGCCCGGTTCGATCAGGTGACCTCCGGTCGTGGTGTAGGGCTCGCCACCGGCATCGAAGTTAATTTTTAAGGTCTGCCAGAGCGCGTCCGGAGCAAGGGTCGCAAGGAACCGGCGGAGCACGAGTTCGTAGATCCGGAACGCATCGTCCCCGATCCCTTCCTTCGTGGCGGTGCCGGTCGGGTGGATTGGCGGGTGGTCGGTGGTGGACTTCTTGCCCCGTGTTGGCTCCGGGCGCCGGTGGGCGATTGTCCACTCCACATCTTTTTTAAACGGGGAATTCCGGATAGTCGCAAGCACGCCGTTTAAGTCCAGCGATGCAGGGTAGACCGTATTGTCGGTCCTCGGGTAGGAGATATACCCGTTCATGTACAGTTCTTCGGCGATCCGCATCGCATTTGCGGCGGAAAAGCCGAGCCGGGCGGCGGCAACGATATAGGTCGTAGTATCGAATGGCGAGGGGGACCGGTCCTGCTTGGTACCTTCCTTTATCTCGGTCACGACCAGCGGTTCCTTTGTACGGTCGCGGGCGAGTTCCGCGATCTTCTGGTCCCTGAACCGGCCGTTCGTGTGCCGGGCCTCGATCTGTTCGCCGGCCTTCTCGGTCAAAAGACCGAGCTGCCAGTATTTCTCCGGGACAAATTTCTCGATCTCCTTTTCCCGGTCGACAATCATGGAAAGTGTGGGACTCTGCACCCGGCCGACCGAGAGGATGTTGTTTCCACCCCGGCGTGCGGCAAGCGAGATGAACCGGGTCAGCGACGCGCCCCACATGAGATCAATGGACTGCCGTGCCTCACCTGCTGAGGCAAGCGCAAAGTCAAGGTCGGTCGTATTCGCAAACGCAGTTGTTATTTCCTGCGGAGTGATCGCAGAGAACCGGGCCCGGTCGACCTTCACGTTCCGGTTGACGGCCCGGATCAGTTCGTACGCCTCTTTTCCGATTAGCTCCCCCTCGGTATCAAAATCGGTTGCAATGGTGACGCGCTCTGCGTGTCGGGCCAGTTTCTGGAGGAGCGCAACGATCCGTTTCTCGGTTGGCACCTTGATGGTCTTTGCATCGATCAGGCTGCGGGGGGTATACTTTTCGCTGCGCCAGTTCTCGTAGCCGGGCTCGAAGTCGACTTCGACAACGTGGCCGCGCAGCCCTACCGTTGTCGTGTCGCCGAAACTGTAGGTCGAGACCCCGGCGTCCTTCTTCTCGACAACTTTTTGTCCCCCGGCAAGGATTTGGGCGATCCTGCGGGCCGAGATATTCTTTTCTGCAACGATCAGGTGCACGTCAGGTCACTGCTCCGTATTTGTCCAGAATCGCAATCATAAGCCGGTTGAGCATGTCGGGATCGGCCCTGCCCCGGGTCTTTTTCATGGCCTGTCCCACGAGGAAGTTGATGGCGCCTCTCTTTCCGGCCTTATAATCTTCGAGAGCCTTTGGGTTCTCATCGATTACTTCTGAAATGACAGCAATATAGGCATCCTCGTCATCGGTCGTCTTTGCAAGGTTTAACCGGCTCACAATTGCCTCTGGCGTCTCCACAGTCTCCCCCTTAAGACGCTCATCGAGCATCACCCGCAGGACTTCGACACCGCTCTTGTCGGTGATCGTCCCTGCCTTCAGGAGATCAAGCAGGCCGGTGAACTTTTTAGCGTCCACCGCATCGATGCCCATGCTCCGGTAGTTGAGTTCACCGGCAAGCGTATCAGCGATCCAGGTTGCGGCGAGGGTACAGAGCCCGGTTTTCTCCCCAGCAACGACGGCCTCAAAGAAGTTTGCCATCTTTAATTCACCGGTCAGGGTGCGGGCATGGTTTAAAGAGCACCCGTACTGCCGGACGAAACGTTCGCGCCGCGCATCTGGGAGCTCGGGGAGGACAATGTCCTTGACCCACGACTGGACACGGAGCGGGCGGAGATCCGGCTCCGGGAAGTACCGGTAGTCGTTCTCCTGTTCCTTTGACCGGGCCGACTGGGTGATCCCCCTGGCTTCGAGGTAATGCCGGGTCTCGCGATCGACCTTAAGGCCGCGCCGGAGCTGGTTCTTCTGCCGGGTCACCTCAAAAGTAAGCGCCCTCTCGACCCCTTTATAGGAGGTAATGTTTTTTATTTCCACGCGCTCGCTACCCCGGAGCGAGATGTTCGCATCGACACGGAGCGAGCCCTCTTTTTCCGGGTCAAAGACGCCAAGGTATTCGAGCGTGGCCCGTAGTTTGTTTAAGAACTTGCGCGCCTCTTTTGGTGAGCGCATCTCCGGTTCTGATACAATTTCGATGAGTGGGATACCCGCACGGTTGTAATCCACAAGGGAGTACCGGCCGCGTTCGGCGTTACCCATATGCACGAGCCGGCCCGGGTCTTCCTCTACGTGGATCCGGGTGAGCTGGATCTTTCGCTCCTTCCCGTCGTCCCCCTCGATCTCCACGTACCCCCCTTCAGCAAGCGGCTTGTCATACTGGGTAACCTGGTAGGCCTTGTCGAGGTCGGGGTAAAAGTAGTTCTTCCGCGAGAACTCGGACTCAGGGATGACCGTACAGTTGAGGGCCTTTGCCACCCGCATCGCATACTCGATTGCCCTCCTGTTGAGTACCGGCATCGTACCGGGCAGTCCCAGACAGACCGGGCAGACATGGGTATTGGGTCCGTCATTCCGGTAATCCGTGGAACAGCCACAGAAGAGCTTGCTTTTCGTGTCGAGCTGGCAGTGGACTTCGAGACCGACAACGATATCAGAGTCAATCATTGCTTCACCGCCTGCTCGTAAGCATATGCAACATCGATGACGCGCTCATCCTCAAACTGCCTCCCCATAACCTGAAGGCCGACAGGCATTCCCTGCACCTTCCCGCAGGGCACCGAGATCGCAGGAATACCTGCAAGGTTGACCGGCACCGTGAGGATATCGGAGAGATACATGGAGAGAGGGTCACTTTTCTCGCCAAGTTTAAACGCAATCGTGGGCATTGTCGGGCCGCAGAGCACATCCACATCGGAGAAGAGCCGGGTAAAGTCCTTTCTTACATTCTCCCGGGCAATCTGCGCCTTTGCGTAGTACTTCCCATAATAGCCGGAGGAGAGGGCAAATGTTCCGAGCATGATCCGGCGCCTGACTTCAGGACCGAACCCCTGCTTTCGCACATCCTGGTATGCCGCGTGCCACGATTTTTTTGTGTCGGCGGCAGGGCCGTACCGCACGCCATCGAACCGGGCGAGGTTGGAACTCGCCTCGCTCGTGCAGATGACATAGTAGGCGGCAAGCGCGTATTCCATCGAAGGGATGCTGCACGGGACGGTGACTGCCCCGAGTTCTTCGAGGCGGCCGATGGCCTTTCTTACAACTGATGCTACTTCGGGATCGACACCTTTCCCAAAATATTCTTCGGGAATCCCTATCCGGAGCCCCTTTATGTCCGCAGACGGGGCGTGGGCATAGGGCTTGTTATACGAGGTGGTATCCTTCCGATCGTGGCCGGCGATCACCGACATCAGGAGCGAGACATCGGCAACATTTTTTGCCATCGGCCCGATCGTTTCCAGCGAGTTCGCGTATGCGATCAGGCCGTACCGTGAGACCCGACCGTATGAAGGCTTGAGCCCTACAATCCCGCAGAATGCAGCAGGGCACCGGATCGAGCCGCCGGTATCGGTACCAAGTGCCATCCGAACCATACCTGCCGCTACTGCTGCGGCACTTCCTCCCGAAGAACCTCCGGGAACCCGGCCGGTGTCACAGGGGTTAAGGGTGGGGCCAAACGCCGAGTTCTCGGTACTGGTACCCATCCCGAACTCGTCCATGTTGGTCTTCCCGGCGACTGCGGCACCGGCGGCCTTTATGAGACCGACCGCGTGCGCGTCGTAGGGCGGGATGTAGCCTTTGAGGATCTTCGAGGCACAGGTGGTCTCGATTCCCTGGGTCGAGATATTGTCCTTGACCGCAACCGCGATCCCGGTAAGTTTTCCCTCACCATGGGAAGGCTTTGCACAGACTTTTAAGAATGCATTGTACCGGTCGTCGGGCTCGAAGCTAATCGTGTGCACGGCCACTACATCACCCGGGGTGCCTTGATAAATCCATCTTCCTGTGCACCGGCATTTCGTGTCGCTTCGTCCTGCGAAAGGGACGGTTCGACAATGTCGTCCCGCAGCACGTTATAGAGATCCCGGGCGACCGCGCCATCTCCCTGCACCCGGTCAAGCACGTCAAAATATTCCACAATTGCGTTGAACTGGCCGGTAAAAGTGGCCAGTTCAGCGGTATCGATTCCGATATCGGCAAGTTCACCGATATGTTCTACGTCTTTTTCAGTGACCATGTTCCACCCGTCCGATGTGGTCTATGTAATCTTGCACGGACGTTTTATAACCATTTTTACGGGCAAGCTTCTTCAATACTCCCCAGACTCCGCTCCCGTACTGCATGGCCTTTTTGCCATATCCTGCCAGTTCTGGAGGGATATGGCGCTCTGCGGCATGTCGCAGCGGGATCTTCCGCTGCCCGTCGTGAACCTTTTCATGGGCCGGGATCGCGCGGCTGGCGCGCACAACCCGGATATCAAGATAGGGCATGGAGAGGTACGTACCGTGAAGGGCCGCGACTGCCTGATCGCGCTGTGCCTGCGCCTCAAGTCCCGCGACATCCCGGGCAAGATCATCTTCGAGTGTGGGGGAGGTGAGATACCGGGCGTAGCCGCCGAAGAGTTCATCCGCTCCCTGCCCGGTGATGATGCGCTGGTACCCGTGTGCTCCTGCCCAACGGGCGATGAAGTACTGGGTGACGGCAATGCTGGTATTAACCGGGTCTTTTTTCGGGATCGCGGCAATAACGGCGGGAAGAGCATCTGCGATCTCGTCTGGGGTTATCTCGACTTCTGTGCAGGTCAGGCCGAGCAGTTCTGCTGCGTGCCGGGCCTGCGCAAGGTCATGAGACCCGGCAAGGCCAACTGCCACGCATTCCCGTTTTGCAAGCGCGGCGACGAGACTTGAATCCACCCCGCCCGAGAGCGCGGTCACGCCTTCATCACTCCTGAGCCGGACCGCCGTTACAATTGCTTCATCAAGGGCGCAGGGCGCAGGGTCGGGCTCGATCGAAAACCGCACCTGCCCATTGCAGACAAGCGCACCTTTGGGGCCCGGTCCCGGAATAATGCCAAAATGGTCGCGTGCGTGGCAGGTATCAAATGAGAGTGCAAACTCACCCCCGAAGGTGCGGATCTTTTCCGGATCTGCCTGTACGATCTTCTCAACGTCAGCAATAGAGAGCCGCGTACCCTCCAGCTCAATCCAGCCTGTACACTGAAATAAGGTCATGCACTCGCCGGATAGTGTATGGAACCGGCTATGCATATAATGCGTGGCAATGGGGTGACACCGTATCCGTAGAGGCGCATGACTTCAGGGTAAGCGATGGAACCATGAGAGATCCCTGGGAAAAATGCAGGTCTTGCACAGGATACAGTACCCTGGACTTCGGCAGAACCGGCACTCTCCCGGTCACGATTCTTTTTATCATACACACGAAATACTATAGAGCGCGAGGGTACGAAAGTGGCCAACTCGGCTGGACTTAAGATCCAGTTCCGCAGGGATTCATGGGTTCGACTCCCATCCCTCGCATAAGATCTGTTTTCCTGCAGGTACATCCTGTATCGGGCCCCGGTTTGGCGCACAAACCGGGACAAGTCCTTATTGGCTCATACTGAAAACACTCCTGTATGACCTTGGTAAAAAAACACCGGTTACGAACGAAAAAATCCCTGATCGATACCCTCCCGGAGATGGTGGTTTCGGCTCTGGCCAATCACGAGGATTTCGTGGTGACGTATGAGACCGATCCTGAAACCAAAAAGAAGTCGCTGTATGTGATGACCGGGGACCTGATCACACCAGGTATGCTTGCAACCCTCAAAGAACAGATCGCGCACCAGAAAGAGGAGGGGTATACCATTATTACCCGGGACTGGAAATAAGACCGGCATGCTTTTTTTGGGTATTGTGGTATTTTAGCGTTTTTTAGATTCCGGGGGAGTCCTGACCGATAACCCCTGCAACCCGTCCAACGCGCCCATCCCGGAGCCGGACCTTGATACCGTGCGGGTGGAACGAGGAATTTGTCAGGATCTCCTGCACGATGCCCCGTGTGAGTTTTCCGCTCCGCTGGTCTGCCTTGAGAATTATATCAACCGTGCAACCGGGATGGATGGCGTCACGGCATTTTCCGTTGGTTGTTGGGTCAGGTCGGTTTTCCATGTGAATGTGCAGAGTATGTTCAGGTATGAGTCACCGGAATACACCGGTAATATTGTCATTTTAAAATGCAGGTAAAAAATTATGAGACTATTTTTGGGGCATCATAAGTACCGATCCCGGATTCAAGCCAGCCCCGGGTGGTCACCCATCCATGGTTGTCCCCAAGCATCAGCACGTAGATCCGGTTTTTGTAGCCATTGAACTCCGGGGAAAAGATTTTCCACGAGTTTGTCACCTCAAGACTGGCGCTGATACTCACCGAAGCCGAAGGTGCGGCCGTATAATCGGCATAAATACTGGTGAGATATTCAGAGCATTCCGGCGTGCTATCGTTTTTTACATCGCCGACGGGGCATGCGACCGTATGAATACTCTGGACCGGGCGGAAAACGGCCGCATTCTCAACGGGCGAGCGCGTGTCGATCAGGGAATGCGAAGATGCGTTCACCCCGATCGTGATAACCGTCGTTTGCGCGCTCCCGTTGACGGCAGGTTGCCCAATCGTCGGGGCAGTGACTTTCAGGAGTGTGGCCTTGCCGGTATCAAAGAGCGTCATTGTCCAGTCATTCGGAACCCCGGAAACATGCTGCCCGCTTATCTGAGCATCAAGCGGTGAGTTCCTTTTCAGGTCGGCGGGAACTGGTAAAAAGAGCGTGACGTTTGAAAGGACGGTATCGGTCGTAATGTTACAGGTGTACACATACGTGCCGGTAAGCGAGGTTCTGTAGGTTGTATCGATATACGAAGTGTAGGAAACAACGCTTGAAAAAAGCAGCAGAATAACGATGAAGAATCCCAGCGTGATTTTTATGATCTTATCCATAATCTCCCCTTGATGCCGGATCCTCCGCAGGTATGCTCATGCGAAGATACATCCCTACTTTTCAAGCCCGGTATAATATTTATTCCGGGACGCGACAGAAAAAACATTGTATTCCCCGGACCGGACTTATGGTCTCCTCTTAAAAACAGCATGACTATATGGTCCGGTGCCGATCATATCTGCATGGAACGCCGTCCTGCACTCGTGCTTGCAAATGTCCAGCTTCCCGAAGGAAGAAGAGCGGATATTACGATTCAGGATGGCCGGGTCGTTCATACCGGTACCGGGATGGCAGCCGACCGGGTAATCGACTGTACAGGTCTTTATGTCCTTCCGGCGGCGGTTGATGTCCATGTCCACATGCGGGGCGGGAGCCAGTCGGCAAAAGAGGACTGGACAACCGGGAGCATGAGCGCCCTTGCCGGTGGGGTGACCGTGGTCGTCGACCAGCCCAACACGGTCCCGCCGCTGACGACACCGGAAGCGTTTTTGGCCCGGGTCCGCGAGGCACAGGCACATTCGTTCTGCAGTTTTGCCATAAACAGCGCGGTCACCCCGGATACCCCCTTTGAGGCGATGTGGGCGGCAGGGGCAATGGCGTTTGGCGAGACCTTTTTTGCACCTTCAAGTTACGGCGAGGCACTGGACACCCCGTCACTTTCCCGTGCGCTTGGACGCATCCGGGCGCTCGGCGGACTTGCCACGATCCATGCCGAAGGTGTAGCTACGGGACAGGATACGGATCTTGCCACGCACGATGCCCTGCGTTCATCCGAACGTGAGCGTGAGGCAGTGATCGCGGTGCAGGCCTGTAATCATGACGGCTGCCGGATCCATTTCTGCCACATGAGCATGGCGAGAGCGATCGATGCCGCACGGGGAACCGTGGAAGTGACCCCCCATCACCTCTTCCTCTCCCGGGAAAAAGCCGGTGCCGCCGACACGCGGTTTAAGGTTAACCCCCCGGTCAGGAGCGAGAAGGAGCGAAAGTTACTCTGGACATATTGGGACCGTATCGACATGATTGCTTCAGACCACGCACCCCACACAAAAGCAGAAAAAGCGCTCCCGTTTTCTGATGCTCCCTCGGGCGTCCCGGGTGTGGAAACCATGGTTCCCCTCCTCATGGCTGAAGTACTTGACCGCCGGATCACCCTGCCTGACCTGATTCAAAAGACCGCGACCGCACCTGCCGCACTTATCGGCATACCCCCGGCCGGTTTTGCGCCGGGCGACCGCGCAGACTTTGCGCTGTACCCCCAAGCTGCGGTGACGGTGGAACCGGAACTCCTGCACAGCAGGTGCGGCTGGACACCGTTTGAAGGACTGCGGGCCGTTTTTCCCCAAATCGTGATCCGGGGCGGGGACATAGTATACGATCACGGGGAGTTCTGTCGCAAAGAGCCGGTCTGGTTTGCCGGCCGGGGATATACTCCCACGGATGCGTGAGCTGATTTTTGCCGGGCAGCGGTAAAGAAAACAGTGCAGTCTGCCAGTTTTTTCGCCACGAAACGATAAAGAACCCGGAGAACAGATGAAAGAGGGTGCCGATATAGCGCACCCATAGGTCCCCGGGTGATCGATTGGCAAGTGCCTGGACGTGATCCATGGGACAACCCGGGTGCGCGACAGGCATCGCCCGGCCGAGGGTTTTATACACCGGTGAAGAACGGTAGCAGCCACTAATGATCCACGTGTGTTTAAGCCGGGCGACATTTCCTTTCTCGTGAGGATGCTCCATGTCAACGATGACAGATGCACTTTTCGATGACCGTAACGGTACACTGATTGTCGTCGAGGTTTCACCCGGTGCAAAATCAGCACTCTTTCCTGCGGGCTACAACGAGTGGCGAAAGGCGATCGGCTGCCGGGTCACGGCTCCTGCGGTTGACGGGAAGGCAAACAAAGCGGTGATCCAGCTTATCAGCACCACGATCGGGGTACCGGCCTCTGCGGTTTCTATTGTGTCCGGGCTCACCTCATCCCAGAAGAAAGTGAGAATAGCGGGTGTCACGAAGGCGCAGCTTGCCAGGCAGATTTGTGAGAGTAGCGAAAAGGAATAATCAAGGCGATCCTATCATGATACAAACGGGACACAGTTAAACGAGTACTGTTTTTTTAAAATCATGCAAAAAAGGCCTGAACACGAACCTACACTTTAAGTAATTCCACACGTTATATATATTTTATACCTATGATCAGGCTATTCATTCATCGCATGATACATGGGGGTGCGTTTACGTGTATTCACCAGATACTACCAAGTACCTTATTCATATCAGCGTCACCGCAGAGGGGGTGGTCGAGAAACCTGATGTAGTCGGTGCCATTTTCGGGCAGACTGAAGGGTTACTCGGCGAAGACCTTGACCTGCGGGATCTCCAGAGAACCGGACGGGTCGGCAGAATTGACGTCCAGATAGCAAGCAAGAAAGGCGAAACAACCGGGGAGATACTGATCTCCACCTCCCTTGACCGGGCAGAGACGGCAATTCTTGCCGCTTCACTTGAGACCATCGACCGCGTGGGGCCCTGTGTCGCACACGTGGCAGTGGACACGATCGAGGACATCCGGGTCAGCAAGCGAAAGAAGATTGTTGAGCGCGCAAAGGAAATCCTTGTCGAACGTTTTGAGGACGGCGCCATAGACAGCGACGAGCTCCTTGACGATGTCCGCCAGACGATGAGAGTTGAGAAGATCGGGACAATCGGTGAGGAGAGACTGCCGGCCGGCCCAAACGTCCTTGAGTCGGACGCGATTATCATCGTTGAGGGCCGGGCGGATGTCATTAACCTCCTGCGGTACGGTATCAAGAACGCAGTGGCCGTAGAGGGAACCAACATCCCCAAATCGATCATTGACTTCTGCGAGAAGAAGACAACAACCGCATTCTTTGATGGCGACCGGGGCGGAGAACTTATCCTGCGGGAACTCCTGCAGGTGGCAGACATTGATTATGTTGCATTCTCCCCCCGGGGAAAGAGCGTTGAGGACATGACCCGAAAAGAGGTCATCAAGACGCTGCGGAACAAGGTACCGGTCGAGTACGTTCGTGACCAGTACTTCGAGGATGCAGCCGAGTTGCCGGCAGACTTGCCCCGGTCACCCCGTGTGGTACCATCTCCAGAAAGTGGGGATCGCAGTGATATGGACAGCCGGCCCGGCGCGGGACCGAAGAAAGCAAAAGACAGCGTGTCCAAAGTTCCGGTGACGATCCGGGATCATATGGAAGACGTGAAAGGCAGGAATGTCGCCCGGTTCCTGAACGAGGACATGGCAGTAATCAGGGAGATTCGGTCTGAAGAAGTAGAAAAAGCCGTGGAGACGCTGGATACGCCAGCGGCCGGCCTCGTGGTTGACCGCACCGTCGATCAGAAACTGCTCGACCGGCTGGTCTGGAAAGGACTTGAATATGTCGCAGCAAAAGATTTCAAAGGAATTATAAAAAGGCCTTTAAGCATCCGGTTAATGAAAATAAGCACGTAAAACCGGACTTACACAAATTTATTTATGCAAGTTGCGCCCCATGTAACACTTTGGAGCGGCAGTATGCACAAGGAAGAACTTATCACCCTTCACAAGATACTCTACGAGGTCAAGGACTATTTTGAAGACGCCAATCCTGACCTGAAGTTTTCCCAGTATAATGCCCTGAAGATTACACCTTCCCAACTGCACAAGAGCAAGCTTGAACACAAGTATGCCATCTTCGTGCTGGGAAACGAGATCGCAAATGCGATGAAAGACGTCGATTATACATCATCATCACGGATCTCGGCACGTATGAAGGATCTGGCAGAAAAGACACTCAAGGAAATGGAATACGCCTGAATCTTTCTTTGCTTTTTTGATCATTATTATTAATTTGTGATGGAGGATTGGTGATGAGTCGGCCCGGCCATACGGGCATCAGCTGCACCGGGAAATGAGTGAACTCAAGTACTTCTTAAAAATTTTCCTTCACAAACATGGCAGAATTTATGAGGAGATTTTGAGAAAGTAATTCCCGGTCCATTGGGGGTACCCCCTCCTGCGAGCCCGGGGTGGCACCCCCCTCTCCCAAAAACGGGAGGTACCCCTACCCCCGGCCAATTTTTTTTAAAGCATGATACCCCCACCCCCCTATCCGGGCATACGTGGGGGACTGCCTCCCTTTCCCGCATTTCCAAAACCTGTGCTTCGCGTGGAGTTATCATCTGAAGATGTATTTTGCCGGCCGATGGCTTGGGGGGTAGGTGCCTCTTTTCTTGCAAGGGGGTACCCCCCGCTCCCAAAAATGAGAGGCCCCCCCACACCCCGACCAATTTTTTAAAAGCATGATACCCCCACCCCCCTCTTGTGGCCCGGGGGTGGGGGGTGCCACCTTTGTACAAATGGGGGGTACCCTCTCCTGCCATAAAGGGAGGGCGTCTGCTGCCAAAAAAGGGATACTTGTGCCTCCAGATCTGGCTTAAACAAATTTTTAGCAGTTGTTTATTCAACTTGAAAACAGAGAAGTACTAAAACTCCTTTTTATGGTCAGGTATTTTTCGTGAGGGAGCTCCCGTGAGGGGGCATAACGCTAAATCCGAGCAGGTGTACCAATCGTTCATGCGCTACTACCCTGATCCGGATCAGGGCCTCGATATCGGCGACGTTAACCGGGCCGTCGAAGCTGCATTTGCCGATCACGGGAATGGTCTCGTGCAGATGCCGCCCAAGGTCTACATTACCCTGCCGACCGGTGATTTTCGGACGATGCCGGCGTATCTTCCTTCTCTTGGGATTGCCGGGGTGAAGATCGTCAACGTCCACCCGGGCAACCGGGATGTGGGGCTCCCGACGGTAATGGCACTGACACTCATTCTCGACCCGGCAACCGGTCAGCCGACGGCTATCCTGAACGCGACCAGGCTCACGGACATGCGGACGGGGGCTGCCGGGGCAGTTGCCGCAAAATATCTTGCGCCAAAAAAGGAGTGCGTTCTCGGAGTCATCGGCACCGGGCGGCAGGCAGAAGCACAGGTACTAGCCACGGCACAGGTACTTTCCCTCACTAAAGTCCGGGTCTGGGGCCGGAACCCTGCTCATGCCGAAGCGTTTGCCGCACGGCTCGCACCTCTCGATGCAGAAAGCGTATCCATCGAACATGCCTGCGATTGCGACGTACTTGTCACCACGACGCCGTCCCGCGCCCCCATAGTGAAAAACGAATGGATCCACGAGGGCACGCATATTAACGCGATTGGTGCCGATGCGCCGGGGAAGGAGGAACTCGACCCGGCGATCCTGTACCGTGCCCGGGTTTTTGTTGACGATCCGGCGCAGGCATTCCATTCTGGAGAAATAAACGTACCCATCAAGAAAGGGCTCTACGAGCCTTGGATGATCGCTGGCACCCTTGGCGAGGTTGTGATCGGCAGACAAAAACGTGAAAACCCGGATGAGATCACAGTCTTTGACTCTACCGGGCTTGCCATTCAGGATCTGGCGATCGCATCGATCGCAATAAGACAGGCAATCGGCATGGATCTGCCGTTTTTGTAAAAACAGGATCTCACCTCATGTTTACATATGAATTCTGTGCGACTCGGAATATCCGGATATGCAACAAAAGGAAATCCAAACTACGGCATGGTTCTGACAAATGCGGATCCACGCTCACCTGTAATGAGAATGGGAGACGTGGGTCCCAGCGGTACCCCATGAGGATCTCCTGTAATCCGCTGGCGTGCAGCCACCCCTTTTTTACTTTCTCTAAATGAGACGCCCCCAGCCGGTTCCGGAATGTTTGGCATGGGCTGCCGGATTTTTAGTTGGATGTACATGGTACGCGTGTATTTCACGGATGCGAGCAGCGTGACCTTCATGAAGGGGTACACCCGGGGTGCGTCTTGCGTCGGGTTTGACTGACGGGGAGGTTTTTTGGGGCTTCAACTCCCGAAAACGGTATACAAACTCCAAGCACGAGATGTATTGCAAATCCCGACAGAGCACTTCCACAGCCGGCAGGAAACAAAGCCGGTAAAACCCTATTAACAAAATACCCAAAAAAAGATCTGAAAAATTACTGCTGTTCTTTTGCGTATTTCTTCCAGATCTGTTCCCGGTAGATCGGGCCACTGTTGTAGGTACAGAACGGAATAAGTTTGCCATCCGGTGTCGCATAGTGGATACAGCACCGCTGGACACGTTCAATATCGTAGTTGTACCGGTCCATGAAATGCATCGTGCCGATAAAGAGCGCGTTCCAGTGGAACTCCCGCAGTGCATCAAAATTCTGGCCAATCAGCGTCTTTCCGATCAGTTTCCAGAACTCAGCCGTGTTCCCCTTCTCGCCTTTCTTGAACGATGCATGGAGTTCTTTGACACCTTCGAGCAGCGTCGCGTACTTGTTGATGGTGCCACCTTTCTTGAGTTTGTTTGACATCTGTTCGATCGCCGCAAAGAGGCTTTCCACATCGACCATCCGGGTCACTGGTGTCATTCCGTCTTTAGTGACAAAGACGTACGTTGCCGCGCCGCAGTGCTCGTGAGCTGTGAAGCGTACCTGCGGCCGGCCGGTATAGGCCTCCACCAGATCGGAAAACGGCAGCACGCAGGGTACCGGGTAAAAATCGCTTTTCTTCAATATTCCTTTAGTCTGGGTCTCGATATCCCCAATTAGTTCGGGGATTGTGATTCGCTCCTTCTCAAGATCCTCATCCTTTGCAGCACCGGTAAATGCCACGGGCTGGAAGTTTACGCCCCTCACAATCGAGATGTGCTCGGCAGCAAATTTCAGGATCTCTCCGACTTCCTGGTTATTGGTTCCCTTGATAATTGTCGGCACGAGCACCACGCCAACCCCGGCCTTATTCAGATTCTCCAGCGCCTTCAGGTCGATTTTTAAATACGGGTTTGTCGCAGGAGTAACACCATCGAAATGGAGATAAACCGTTGAGAGACCGGCATCCTTGAGCTGCTGGGCAAGAGCCGGGTTATTTGCCAGTTTCACACCGTTGGTTGCGATCTGGACCTGCGGAAATCCCAGTTCCTTTGCCTTTTTGACGATATCGACAAGGTCGTCCCGCATGGTCGGCTCGCCACCGGAGAACTGCACGGCGGGTGTCGGCACAGGCTTCTCATTTCTGAGCATCTGCATCATGCTGACAATCTCGTCAAAACTCGGTTCGTACACAAACCCACAGGCACGGGCATTGGCAAAACAGAAACTGCAGTCAAGATTGCACCGGTTGGTCAGGTCGATGTTTGCAAGGAGCGTCCCCGAATGGTGGTTGCTGCACAGGCCACACGCGGTAGGACAGGTATCTGAGGTCACGGGGTTCTGGGGATTTGTCACGCCGCGACCGATCGCATCATAATGAGCAAACCGGTGGTACATCTCAGGGTCGGACCAGTAGACGTGTCGGAACAGACCATGCTCCGGGCACGTCCTCACGATCCAGATCTTCTCCTCTTCTTCTACAATCTCCGCTTCCAGGACTGATCCACAGACTGGGCAAAGGCTGCGTGTTTTTTTAATCAACATATTTTAATCCACCCGAGGCAGCAATAACAGGATTATTTTGCTTCTTTTAGTAACCTTAATCTTTTTGTCTGCTCTTTATTACAGGTATTGGAGTGCAACATTATTAGTGCTGAGTCATTCATAATACCATTGCTCTCGACACTGCTTGCCGCATTCTGGATCATGGTTCCTGCCTATGTCCCTAACCCCGTCGCGGCACTTTGCGGCGGTGGGACACCGATTGATTTTAACAAAAACTATTCAGATGGCCGCAGGCTCCTTGGTGATGGCAAGACGTACCGGGGTCTTATATGCGGCGTACTTGCCGGCATTGTAGTCGGGGCAATGCAGATCTGGCTTGCCAGTACCTATGGCTGGGCATTCCTGCCGCAGCATACGGCAGCTTCGATCGTCCTCCTCTCGCTCGGGGCACTCCTCGGGGACATGGGAAAGAGTTTTATAAAAAGGCGGCTTGGGAAAAACCGGGGAGACGCATGGCCGATTGCCGACCAGTACGACCTCGTGGTCGGTGCCTTTGTCCTGATGCTTGTCTTTGACCCGGCGTGGCTTCTCTCAAACATTACGTGGCAGATACTTATCGTGATCCTGATCCTTACCCCGGTCCTCCACCGTGCGGTCAACATTATCGGGTACCTGTGCGGGGTCAAGAAGGAACCCTGGTGAACACTATGAATGCACTCGCAGATCTCCTTATACGGCACAAGGCCATCGAGTTCGGTGACTTTACCCTTGCTTCCGGCGCAAAGAGCCGGTACTATGTCGATGTGAAAACCGCAGTAACGCATCCAGAATTTCTCGCGGCAATAGCTCAAGAGATAGTAAAGAGATACGAATTCGATGTAGTGGCCGGTGTTGCCGTGGGGGGGGTGCCTCTGGCGGTAGCCACTGCGCTTGCCGCTCAAAAACCCTTCGCGATCATACGGGCAGAAGAGAAAGACCATGGCAAGAAGTCACTGATCATCGGGGATGTGAAAGGAAAGGATATCCTCCTTGTCGAGGATGTAACCACGTCGGGGGGATCGGCTCTCTACGGGATTTCTACGCTGCGGAATGCGGGGGCACGGGCTGACCGTGTCGTCACCGTGGTTGACCGTGAGCAGGGCGCGGCAGCCACGTTAAAAGAGCAGGCCATCGCACTCTACCCACTTGTCCGGGTCAGCGAGATTCTCTGACGCGTACCTTCCCTTAAGCGTAAACCATTTTTAACCAAAGAACCCATGTGATCGATGATGAAGATCCTCGTTGTTGGTGGTGGCGGTCGGGAACATGCCATAGCCGCTGCCCTGTCCCGCAACAGCGAGACCGAGATCTATTCGGTAATGGCAAGGAAGAACCCCGGTATTGCCCGTCTCGCAAAGAAAGTCTGCATTTCCAAAGAGACGGATCTCGCCCGGATCTTAACGTTCGCCAAAAAGACCGGGGTCACTCATGCATTCATCGGGCCCGAAGCACCGCTTGAAGCCGGGGTGGTTGATCGTCTTTCCGCTGAAGGCGTAGCGTGCGTCGGCCCGACAAAAGCGGCGGCCCGTATCGAGACCGACAAGGCATTCTGCCGGGATTTAATGACGCACCATCACATCGGCGGTAACCCGGCCTACCGGGTCTTCCACGACACAACCGATGCAATCGCGTTTGTGAAGGACCATGACGGGGATCTGGCAATCAAGCCGATCGGTCTCACTGGCGGGAAAGGTGTCCGAATCATGGGGGAGCAGGTGGATCTTGCCGGTGCCATCGACTACATCCACCAGATCAAAGGGGACGTCGTTCTCGAAGAACGCCTCATTGGCGAGGAGTTCACCCTCCAGGCATTTGTCGACGGGTTCCATCTCATCCCAATGCCGCTCGTGCAGGATCACAAACGGGCGTTTGACGGAGACACCGGGCCAAACACCGGGGGTATGGGATCGTACACGATGCCGGATCACATGCTCCCCTTCGTGAGCAGGAAGGATCACACGGCTGCGCTCTCCATCATGGCCTCCGTTGTCGCCGCGATGGCAAAAGACGGGATCCCGTATAAGGGCATCCTGTATGGCCAGTTCATGAATACGACCGAGGGGCCCAAGGTTATAGAGTTCAACGCCCGGTTCGGGGATCCTGAGGCAATGAATGTGCTCACGCTTCTCTCCTCCGATCTCTGCGATGCGGTTACCGGGATCACCGAAGGAACCCTCTCCGCATCGAAGATCTCCTTTGAGCACGCGGCAACGGTCTGCAAGTACCTTGTGCCCGAGGGTTATCCTGCGGCCCCAAGGGTTGGCAGACCGCTAGACCTGGGGAAAACCGGTGACGCGATCCTCTATTATGCAAACGTTGAAGAGCGGGCCGGACGACTCTTTACCCTCACATCCCGGACGCTTGCATTTGTGGGGAAGGCAGATACCCTTGCCGCGGCAGAACGCATCGCGGAGCAGGCAGCATCGGCAGTACAAGGAGACATCTGTCACCGTCGCGATATCGGGACACAGGCACTGCTCGACCGGCGCATCGCCCATATGAAGGAGCTCTAAATGAAGAAAGATTTCCTTTCCATTCTGGATATCAATACAACTGAACTTGAAGAGATCCTGTCCGGCGCAGAACGCCTCAAGCGCCAGAAGCGGGCAGGAGTCCCCCACGAACTCTTGCGGGGCATGTCCCTTGCGATGATCTTCGAGAAGTCCTCGACCCGGACGCATATCTCGTTTGAAGTAGGCATGCATGAACTCGGCGGCCATGCGCTCTTCTTAAACGCAAAGGATCTCCAGATCGGGAGAGGGGAGGAGATCCGGGATACTGCACGGGTCGCGTCCCGGTATGTTTCTGCCGTGATGATCCGCGCTTACCTGCACAGCACGGTCGAAGAACTGGCGGCAAACGCCACGGTCCCGGTTATTAACGGGCTTTCCGACCGCGAACACCCCTGCCAGCTCCTTGCCGACATCCTGACCATCAGGGAGCATTTCGGTGAGGTCAGGGATCTTCGTGTCGCATGGATCGGGGATGGCAATAATGTCTGCAATTCCCTTGTCCTCTCTTCTGCCCTTACCGGCATGGAGGTCTCCGTGGCAAGCCCGAAAGGCTACGAGGTGGCACCGGAGCTCATAGAAAAGGCACGGAGCCTTGGCGGCAGGGTAACTACAGCAAAAACCCCCGAGGCAGCCGTAAAAGACGCCCACGTCATCGTCACTGACACATGGATCTCGATGGGCGATGAGGCGGAAAAGGAAAAACGGCTCGCTGCATTCAAAGGATTTACCGTAAACGAGGCACTCCTGCGGCATGCCGCTCCCGATGTCCGGGTACTTCACTGCCTGCCTGCCCACCGGGGCGAGGAGATCACCGGCGATGTGCTCGATGGCCCGCAGAGCCTGGTATGGGACGAAGCAGAGAACCGTCTGCATGCCCAGAAAGCGCTGCTGGTAAAACTCTTAAAAAGGTAATGGATACTTCAGTATCCCGTTTTTAGAGGATTACGGCTTATGAGCCGATAAATGCCCGGACTTTTTCTACCATATATTTTTCGACCTGTTCCGCGGTTTCACGCGGGGCACGGAAAGCAAGGAGTTCCCGTTCGTCGCCCTCCATATTCGCGAAGTACAGTTTTTGTTTACACTCGACCACTTCTACATCGAATTTCTTGACGACATCGAAGATCACGGAACGTGGTACCCCGGGGGGAATGATAACATCAAACAATGGTTCTTCACCGGTCTCGCACGCTTGGTTCTGTTCGGAATCTGTCTCGTCTGGCATAGTACACCAATCCTCACTTACCTATTTTGATCCGCCGGTTCATAATACAGGGCCCTCCCCGCACGCCACCGATGGGATTTTTGGGTTTCCCGAGCGAGTTCATGCACCGCCCCATCAGGGAGGCTCCCCGGGCCAAGCCGTCGTCAACAAAGACGAGGTGATCATTGGGATCATCGAAGAGGTTACGCTCGGTAATCCCCTCAAGGATATACTCGGGTTTTCGTCCCGAAATTGCCGCCCGCCCGGTAAACCCGATCGACGCATTCCGCGGGACAAGGTGCTCTTCAACGGCCACATCAGTAAGCCGGAGTGCCATCCTTGCGCAGACCTGGTCGACCACTTCGTTTAAGGTCGAGAGGTTGTAGTTCTTGTGGATCTCAGCGCCGATCTCAAGGAGTTTGTCGAGATCGCTGCTGTTCTCCCCGCAGTCGCACCCGATCATAGCGACATGCGACTCCTTTGCAAGCTTCGCGTTGACCGGTACGCGCCCGAACCGGTCACGATCCGACGGGACAATCCGGATATCGATATGCTCATGGCACCGGTTCACAAAATCATCGATAACCCTGCGGTTGCCCCCCGAAAAGAAACCGCCCGTCACGCTGTGTTCACCGAAAATGTCAAGCGCAGTCCCGGTCCGTTCCTGAACAAGACCGGTCCCCCGGACAATCGCATCGGGAATTGCCCCGGCAAGGCCGCAGAAGTTCCCGATGGTCTTTGCAAACGGGTTCGGATCGTCCGGGTTTACGTCGCTTGTGATCCGCCCGTCAAGCGTCGTCCCGAAATCCATGGAGACACAGGGATTACGGAAATCGACCGGCGTCCACTTTGCCCCTTCCTTGATCCCGGCCATCGCGAGTTCCCCTTCCATCTCATTTGCGACCATCTCGACCCCGGTCGAACCCACCGGTGGGATCACCCCGGCAACGGCACCAATGAACACGACCTTGTCGGCAAAACTGAAAGGCTGGAGTTTTTCAGACTGGTTGGCCTTTGCCATGGGGGGGGTCATCTTCCGTGGCGGGACTCCGGCTATCAGGCAGCCGTTTGCAAGGGCGATAACAAAATCCCCGACCTGATCCGGGGATTCCATCTCGGCCACAACTCCGGTACTCCGGACAACAAAATCAAGGTCTTTTACGATATCAAGGTGTGCATCTTTGTGGCACTGGATCAGCGTGTCCCGCACCAGTTCAGTTACCGCCTCCCGTGAAAGTTTGGTCCCGTCCAGGGTCTCGCCGAAGGTCTCCTCACCAGGCTTTGGCGGCCGGATGTCCCGGCTCATGCTCACGGTCTTGTTGATCACGTACGATTTGCCGGTTTCCAGGCTTACCCCGGTGAGGATGCACTTTGTGGTAGTGTTCCCCATCTCCACAGAGGCCACGATAAAATAGGGCTTGTTTTTGTACTCAGGTATCCGCATCCCGGCGCCATGGGATATTGACGGGGGCTCGGGGCTTTCAACGATATGGGGTTTGGGTTTTCCAATGCGGGAAAAAAAACCGGCGCACATACACTAACGATCAGGTTGTTACGGGATATAGATTTCTTTTTGGGGTAAAAAAAGCCGATAAAAAAAGGGAAACTGATAGGGTTATAGTGACACGGGGGACTTATTTCCGGTGTACCCTTTTCTGTTTCATGGCATGAACCAGGCGTGCCTGGATACCGAAGTACTGGGAGACACCGATCGCATGGCACTGGTCAATGGATGCGCTGTCAAAGGAGACGAGATCTCCTGAGTAAATTGCCTGCGGGGAACTGCGACCGAGCACCCTGACACTCCCCTTGTAGAGTTCGAGATCAACGCTGCCGTTTACCCGTTCCTGCGTCGTATCGATAAATGCGTTGAGCGCAGCATACAGCGGTTCATAGACAAGACCCTTGTACGCCAGTTCCGACCACTTGTCATCAACCATCCTTTTAAACGCCAGTTCCTGCCGGGTGAGTACCAGGCTCTCAAGATCCCGGTGGGCGGCAAGGATAACGGTCGCTGCCGGGTGCTCATAGTTTTCCCGTGCCTTGAGCCCGAGGATACGATCCTCAATCATATCGTTCCTCCCGACACCGTGCTTTCCGGCAAGGACGTTGAGTTTCTGGATCAGATCATAACCGGCAAGTTTCTTCCCGTTTAAGGAAACCGGAACACCGCCGGAAAACGTGATAGTAAGTTTCTCCGGTTTTGCCGGGGCCTTTTCCGGGGAGACTGTCCAGAGATAGATCTCCTCTGGCGGGTGGAAGGCAGGATCCTCGAGCCGGCCGCCTTCGATGCTCCGGCTCCAGCAGTTCTCGTCCATGCTCCAGGGCTTGCTCTTTTTCACCGGCACCGGGATCCGGTGCTCCTTTGCGTACTCGATCTCCCAGTCCCGGGTCAGGTTCTGTTCCCGGATCGGCGCGACAACTTCAAGGCCGGCTGCACGGATGATGAAATCAAACCGGAGCTGGTCGTTGCCCTTGCCGGTACACCCATGAGCAATTGCGGTCGCTTTCTCTTTCTTTGCGATCTTGACTACTTCTTCTGCAATCAGGGGCCGGGCAAGCGAGGTGCCCATCGGGTACCCCTCATAGGAGCCGTTTGCCTTGATCGCAGGGAGGATGTGCTCTTCAACAAATCGTTCACGAACATCGATTGTGTAATGGCGATCGGCGAGTTTCTGGCCCTTTTTCGTCGCCACTTCGATCTCCTCGTCCCGCTGGCCGACATTGACGGCAACGGTGACCACGCGATCATAGTCATACCGTTCTTTTAAAAGGGGTATACAGATGGAGGTATCAAGACCTCCGGAATATGCAAGTACGATCGTACCTTTTCCCATAATAGATACTTCCTGTTGTCAGATCATCTGGTTGGCTGTCTCACCATATATTTCCAAAGGCTCTCTCATCTGAAATGAGTCTTTCCCTTTCTCGAAAACCCTGCTTTGCATTTTATCCTGCATTCCTTTAGGTTCGTGGTGGAGTTTACCGGATCACCCAAATTTAAAACGCTTGTGCGTGACCTGTTTTTAGGGATGTGACCGGCTATCAGGGAATGTTCGGACCACGGACACGTGCAAGGGTCGTGGAAAAAGATGATCCTGATTGGGTTTTACCCCAACCGCAAGATACATGAAAGTTGTTTTTTATTGTGAATGATACCTGTATCGTCTTATGGACTTCTGAATCCCGTAAAGGTATCATTTCCCTGATCGAGGTATCACCTTTTTGTTGTTCTATAGTTTACTGACCGGAGCAGGATCTCTTTTTTGTCAGATAATTAAAGGTATAATGATCCGCGTCATCATTGTGAATCCGTCATATTTCCGGGATATGCTGGTAACTACGGGGTATTCCCCTGCCGCCGCAGGTTTATAGGATCTTTTCTGTACTGCGTCCGTTTTATCGATTTCTCGTCGTGCGATGTTATAATTATTCCGGAAATAATCAGTAGATACTCATGTACTCCCGACAGAAGCATGTCTGGATTCCCAGCAGCCCGGGTCATAAATCTGTAAAATTACAAAAGGTCAGGAATTGAACCGAACGGTTGCATGCATTCCGTCGGCGGTTCGGATCTGCCGATACTTCTCGTTACCTCGATTCATGTTTTTAACCGGTAACTTCCAAAAAATTCGAAGTATACGGTTTATTCTTATATTTTCCTGTATGATGCAGTTTGTATGAAGTACCCGGGTATTGCACTTCTCATTGTGCTGTGTATTGTGGCAGTTGCCGCAGCCGGCTGCATGGGGCTATCCCCCCAGGGCTCCGGTCAGACGGGTGTTGTATCCGAAACAGCATCCCGTCAGGACATATCCATGAAGTCCGGTGTTTATACCTCAGCCGGTAATGCTGTTGTCCCTATACAGGTGTCAAACCCGGTATCCGCCACGTCTGGTGGTGGGACTACCAGTGCCGTGATGGACACAAAGATCATCAGGACTGCATCACTTACAATTGAGGTACCTGATGTAACCGGTGCGGCAGAGACGCTAAAAGGACTTGTAACTTCAAAAGGCGGTTATGTCTCGTCAACGAGTATCCAGAAGACTTCTGACAGCAGGCTGTACGGCACAGTTGTGCTGCGTGTTCCCGCATCTGCGTTTGATGACACACTTGCAGGGATAAAAGGTATTGGCACGGTCAGGTCGGTATCAGCACAGAGCCAGGATGTAACCGAGGAATATGTCGATCTTGTAGCACAGAAAACCTCGTACCAGAATCAGCTGGCGCAGTATAACACCATTATGAAAAAAGCAGAGAATGTGGAGGATGTTATTACCGTCCAGCAGCAGATTGACCGGGTTCAGACCGAACTGGATCGCCTTGAAGGCAGGCTGAAATACCTCAACAGTCGTGTCGATCTGTCCACAATCACCGTAACCCTCCAGGAGCCGGAACCGGTAGGAGGAGAGACCGGGCACAACTTTGTCTCGACCCTCAATGAGGGTATAGCCGGATTCCTCGGTATGATCGATGCGCTTATTGTCATTCTTTTTACTCTCCTCCCGCTCATTATCATTGGCGGGGCGGCATACGGGATCTACCGGTGGAAAAAAGGGAAAAAACCGGCAGCAGTGCCGACTGAATCAAAAGAGACACAATAATTTTTTCACGTCGTTATATTTGAATCCGAAAACAATTCACCTCATTTAACGTATGCGGGTAATTCTGCTAGGGCAAGTGTCACTTATCCGGATGTGGCAGGTGTAATATTACGTTTGAATGGCGGGACCACTCCTTTTCAGGATTACTCCCTGCCAGGGAACATACAGGGGAACGGGATGGGGGTCGTTGGAGATCTACGGTTCACTGCCGTCTGTTGAATATCCATGTGGAAAATTCCCGGCTTACCTGGTTTGGGACTTTGAAAAATATTATTCTTGAAAAAAGAGCTTCCTGATATTAGATGAGATCTTCTGACCGCCGTATTTTTTTGTCTCATTATTGCGGTCAGCAGAGTTACTTTGAGGTATTGTCCGGGACGTTTCTGCAAGAGAGTATCGGGCACCCCGTATCAGGTTTGCGGCAGCACCCGGATAACCACGAGCGTAATATCATCAGACTGGGGAGCAGAACCGGTAAACTCCCGGATCGCCGCGATAATCCGGTCCCGGACTATGCCCGAGGGAAGGCTGCGGCATTCTTTTGCGACGTGGACCAGTCGTTCTTCCCCGAATGCGTTATAGCCAGGATCAAATGCCTCCGTTACCCCGTCGGTATACAGTATGAACAGATCCCCGGGTTTCAGTTGCATGTGCTCCGGTGTAATATCCATATCTGGAAGGACACCCATCGCGATCCCATGCTCCTCTAAAAACACCGCTTCACCGCTGTCCCCCCGGATAACAAGGGGTGGGTTATGGCCGGCATTTGTACAGGTAAATGTCAGTTTCCACGGATCAAGAACCGCTGAAAACACTGTGACAAACATGCCGGATGGTGCATCACGGGCAATAAGGCGGTTTGCCGTATAGAGCCCACGTGTGCTCTCCGTCGCGCCCTCAAGACCCGCCCGTATCAGCGTCCGCGACATCGCCATAAAAAGCGCCGCACTCACACCCTTACCGGATACATCGGCGATCACAAATGCCCACTCGCCGTCACGGAGCGGGATAACATCGTAAAAGTCCCCGCCGACCTCCATCGCCGGGATCATTACCGCAGAGAGATCAAAGCCGGGGATTTCCGGCATTTTCCCCGGCAGGAAACTGGTCTGGATACTCCGTGCGATTTCCATTTCCTTTGCATACCGTTCTTTTTCAGCGGTCGTTTTTTTGAGATTCGCGATATTCTCTTTGAGCATATCAGCCATCGAATTAAACGAACGGGCGAGATCCTCGAACTCGTCACCGGACCGGATCGTTACCCGGAAATCCAGGTCCCCGTCACCGAAAGCCATCGCGCCCTCCTTGAGGGTTGCAACCGGTTGGGTGATCACATGGCTGAGAAGGACCGACACCATGAGCACGAACAGCAGGATCGCAACGAAAAGGAAGATAAAAACGGTTCTCAACCGGTCGGTCTGGGCGGTGATATGTGTTCCGGTATCCTGCGTCGCATCCTGAATTTTTCCCGTAAAATTTTCAACCGGCCGGGTGATCTCGCTGACCGGCAGGGATATGGCAAGGCTCCAGTTCATCGAACTGACCGGCGCATAGGCAACGTACGTCTCAGTCCCATTGAACCAGACTTTTCCAATACCTGTCTTACCGGCGGTCATGTTTGCGGCCACCGCACCGAGACCTGGATCGTTGCCGGAAAAGGCATTCTCAGGGCCAACCGGCTCGTTCCATCGCACGTTTCCGGCAGATAACCCGGGACGGCTGATAATATCCCCGTTCTGATTGAGGAGAACCGCATATCCCTGTCCGCCAAACGTCTGGCCTATAAAATTATCATTAATCGTCTTTGTCGACACATCCGATCCGATCACCCAGTGGCCGTATTTCTGGCTTGTTACTGCCTGTGAGTAGGTCATGACCAGATCGCTGTTGCCTGCATCAACGTACGGTGCATCCGACCAGACCCGTTCACCCTGCGCGACAGCTTGCACGTACCATGAACGTGTCCGGGGATCGTAATTTTTGGGAAGATTCGCATCTCCCGGGTACATCAGTATCATGCCGGAATCAGTGGCAATATAGATGCTTGTCATATCATTATCGGCAGTAAATATTGCTTTGAGAACGTCAGAAAGGCCGGACAGTGTCCGTGCTTCCTCCGAACCGGGAGTTGCGGTTACCCCGGGCGCAAACGTGAGGACCGCCCCTGACTTAGGATCGGATGGAGGGGTATTCCCGGGATATACTGGTGTAAGTGCAGTCACCGGAGCGTTGTACTGGAACTCGGCAGTCTGAGCGGCAAGAATGTTCATTTCAGTTTCGGTATCCACGAAAAGTACATTGGTAATCTCTGCCTTGTCGGATGCGATACGGACGAGGTACTCCTCACCAAGGGAAAGCAGGGCCGCGGAACTATCATTTACCACGCCCTCCCCCAGCGCCTGGCTGCTTCCCTGAGCATAGGAACCCACATCGGAGATTGCGGAGAACGCAAAATAACCCGTTATGGCAAGGGCGGCAAGGGAGAGCGCGAGAAAGAGGATAAGGATCTTGGCCCTGAGGGTAAGTGCAATCCTGGGACGAGCGGGAAGGTTCATGGGGATACCACAGGCATCAGCCGGTATGTTCTCATAAATGTCGTGATCGGTAAAAAGTGCATCTCTTTTTTACCAGACTCTCTCTTCTGTCAGCTGCATTTCTGCATCACTACGGGTTTGCAGGAATTTTGCGGAGATTACGGGGGCTTTGCCTTTGGCGCCGGAGATTTGCCACCCCGTTCTCCATGCCGAAGGTATGCCGGCTTGTCCCGCAAACGCTTCCCGGAATGGTATACAATGTCTATAAGTGGATGGGCAATCCTACACCGTTTTTATTGACCTGCATGAATGCCGGGGAAAAAGATTGTCCCGAGGGTAAAGGTCACCCTTTATGGTTCCCGGTCCAGTTTCTGTTTGATCTCCCGTATCGAGTTGAGCATCTCTTCGGAATACGGAGTATACCGGTAGCTGAGGTTGTTCTCGATCTGCCAGAATCCGAGTTTTTCATCAAAATGACCGATGAGATAACAGATGATAATATAACAGGGAATTGCGAGGGCGATGACCATAGGCAGGGTAAGGCCCAGGTGGATGTAAAAAAAGTCCTCGAAAAGTTTGGCGTTTGCCGTGATGATACCGAAGTTTAAGAGAATCTGGGTCCATGACGTTCCCCGGGTGTACCGCTGCTTGAATAATGCGAAACTGTAGAGCAGACCTTTGTTTTCAGTCATACGGGGAATTCTTCATTCGGTAACGAGAAATGTTTTCTTGTGAGTCCAAAAAAGCCACGTCCCGGAACGGCTTTTTTTTCTTATGGCTATCTTGAAAAATATCCTGCTTTGTTGAAAATCTTTTTTTTCATAGAGGTGATCACCCCCTTTGTGCCAGCACTGCCCCCATTGTGGGGCGTATTACGATGTCTCTGTATTATCTGTACCGGAAAATTTAACATAATTAATCTGGGGTAACATCGGTGACCGTTCCGGTGATGCGAACAGGGCATCCCATTTTATCAATTTTCTCCAAACGAGTACCCATTTCCAGGTTTTATCCCGGTAGAGCATGCGTATATCAGTTAAAAAAAAAGCGGTCTGTTTTTAACCGGGGCCTCGAAGGAAACCCTGACCCCGAGTAACCTCTTCCGGCGGGATAAGCCGGAAGATGGATTTAAGGGTAAAACATTCTGATCCTGCATCATATCCGAGCGTACGGTAAACCTCATCCACACGGTCTATCTTCAAATTGGGGATACTGATGTTTCATACCCCGGTATCTCCGGATCTAAGTGCCATCTCCAACCGCTCCCGGGTTTCATAAAGTGCACGGGAGGTCTCTTTTTTTTCAGTCATATTGGTGATGATCCCACGCATGCCGGTACACTTTCCGGTACCGGGATCGATGACCGCGGAACCATAAATGAGACCGGGAAATATTTTTTTATCTTTTCTCAGGAGATTGTATTCATGGCCAATGCTTTTTGTTCCGGTGATGCTCATCCGGATATCTCGTGCCGCCCGCTCGCGGTCCTCCGGGGAAATATAGTCAAAAATACAGATCTTCCGGTCAAAATCAACCTGTGTGATACCAAACCACTCATAAGCAAGTGAATTAACAAATGTCAGGGTACCCGAAAGATCCATTTCATAGACAACTACCGGCATCATCTCGGCAAAATCCTGGTTCATCTTGCGGGATATCAGCAGATCATGACGGATTTTCTGGATTTCAGTCATATCCCGGATCGATTCTATTGCCCCGGTCAGGTTCCCGCTGAGATCATAGAGCGGCCCTGCCGTGAGCCAGAGATACACATTCGCTCTCCCGTTAAAAAGGGGAAGGACAATTTCTGCATGGATGTCCCGTTCGCGCCGCCCAAAGTAAGAATAGCCTGATTCGATCTCCGGATAATCGCCATGGACGAGATCGATAAGGATCGGTCGCGGTTTCCCGAAAAAAGGAATCGCATACAGATAGTCTCCTTTTCCGATGATCTCTGTCTTTTTAATTCCGGACATTTTTTCTATTGCATTGTTCCAGGCAACGACCGTTCCTTTCGTATCGATAACAAACGTCGCATCCGGGAGGAAATTGATAATATCGTTCTGGAGCTGCCGTGACTCGTTTAACGCAGTCTCGGTCCGGCGGCGTTCTATGGCATTGAGAAGCTTGTGCCTGAGCTCCGCAAGCATGCTTTTCATGTCGGGTCCTTTCCGGATATAAAAATCAGCCCCGTTGTTGAGTGCATCTATCACGATTTCTTCCCGGCCTTTGCCGGTAAAGAGGAGAAACGGCAGGTTGCCATGGCGTATCCGGACGCATTTTAAAAATTCAATGCCGTCCATCCCCGGCATCTGGTAGTCGGACACTATTGCATCGTACTTGACGGCGGGTATCCGTTCGAGTGCTTCCTTTGCAGAGAGCAGGGTGTCAACCGAGAAATCCCCGGTGTTTTCCAGGAGTAACTTGTTGACAGCAAGTAAAGCCTCATCGTCATCAACATAAAGGATTGAATACATCCGGTCGTTCCTGCGAGCCTGCTCCCCGAAACCCGGTTCGGAAGAGCACGCATGCTACTCACACTCAAACCGCTTATTTGCCTGTATAAAATATATGCGTTGCGATTTTTTTCTGATAAGTTAGGAAATAAATCCAGAATTTTCGTTAAATTGTAAAAAAACTAAATGTTTCAGATAATTTTTAATGAGTATTTATTTATAGTATAATATGGTACTAAAATCCGGAACCGGTAAAATCCCGCGCCTTGTTACTCTCCAAAAAAGAAAAGAAGATCAAGCGGTCCCATGCGACACGGGTTATTGCAGCACTGCAAGCAGGTTCTCGCACGGTGCCTGTGCCGCGACACCGGGAACACCAGGATGCGGAGTAAATATCTCTTCGCGTGCATGACGGCGCATCTCCTTCTTTATGAGTCGGACACGTTCCTCCTGCTCTTCCTCGCGGAAATTCTGGATCGCAGACCGGCGGGATGTAAGTGCAATATTGAACGCGGCGTTAACATCAGCGTGTGCGACAAACCCGCAGTGCGGGCACTCAAAACGCTTCCTGCTCCGCCGTCCTATACCTCCGCACCGGCTGCATCTCTTCGAGGTGTAGGCCGGATTGACATAGATGACGGGGATACCCCGCCGTAGCGCCATTTTCTCCACCAGCCGCTGGAGCGAGAAGAACGATCCGTTCCCAAACGAGAACTCGATAAAACCCGCTGCATCGTGAGAGTGCGAGTAACGGCTGGAGAAGAGTTTTTCAAACTTGATACCCGAGCCGAGCGATTCCGCGAAGGATACGATCTGCCGGGAGATTCTGTTTATGGCTGCCTTGAACGCTTTGCGCTCATGGCTTTTGTCTTTTTTTAGTTTCCAGAGTTTTCCTTCCCTGTAGAGTTTCGTGCAGTTTTTGGTGGAGTTACTGCGGACATAGTGTGTGTTTTTCCCCAGTTTCAGGATCTTCCCGCTGTCCGGGTCGGCGGCGACTGCCGCGTGTCCGGTCGTGTTGAGATCAACACCGATCCAGCGGGCAGGTATGTGTGTGGATTGATGAACTTCGATCACCTTTTCCTACCCAAGTTCGCCTGCGATACAAACTGCCTTTACACGGTCATTGGATCTCTCTAGTGGTTTGGTCCTCCTGTCCTGATTCGTGATTATGCATCCCGTTCCTTTATATCTTGCGGTAGAACGACCCGGATTAGGAAAAGAGATGATTAATCGTGCGGGATTATGTATGCGGAAAATATTTTTTTAGGATAATCGGGATCGGCGCATGCCCATTCATCACGGCAGGGTGACCTCCGTGAGCCGGCATTTTTCCAGAATTGCCAGATCGGTATCCGTTCTTTTTTTAATGTTCGGTCACTGTACCGGACTTTTTCAGAAATCTTCACGAACCTTACCGGACTTTTTTGTAAAAGTTCGATAACTTCATCAGACTTTTTTTTGAAAGTTCACCAACTTTGCCGGACTTTTTTGTAAATGTTCGATAACCTTACCGGACTTTTTCAGGAACGTTCGGCAAATCATTTCGGAGGTTCAGATGAAAAAATGCGCATCCGGACACCGATTTTTTCACAAAAAATCCGGCAACTTTACCGGACTTTTTTTTGAAAGTTCACCAACCTTGCCGGACTTTTTTATAAAATCCCGATAACGTTGCCGGACTTTTTTATAAAATCCCGATAACGTTGCTGTACTTTTTTATAAAAGTCCGCCAACCTTACCGGCTTTTTTTAAAATTGTTCAACAACTTGTCCGGCTTTTTTTAAAAGTCCGGCAATCGGGTCATTCTTTTTCCAGAATCTTCAGCTGCTGTGTCGGACTTTTTCCGGAATTATCCGCCAGTGAACCGGGCATGATGCCTTTGGCGGATTCAGAATATGGGGGCTGCTGCCATCCGTTGTTAACACTGGCTTGTGGCCATCTAAAAATTCTGATAATCCGGTCTCACACCATCAACAGATACGCCGCCAGCGATAACAAAAATGCCAGCAGCAGCATCGCAAGCGAGAGCGGAGCTACAAAGACGAGCATCGCGTTCACGGTGCTCGCGAGCTGAGATATCCGGTTGGACCCGAAAACCACGATATGCTCACACTGCGCCGTTGTTGCTGCACACTCTGATGGTTCGAGGTCATCGATCGCGGCCTGCACGGTTTGCAGGACCGAGAGAAGGAACGTTTCGACCGGGATAGCCAGGCCCACCGGGTTCTTCCCGGTGATCGTGTTGACCACATGGGAGTCGGTCGTCATCACTTCTGCCGCATCGACAAGTGTGAGAATTTTTTCAAGCATGATGTCGCGGACACCGGTGGCCATGTTGTTGCCATCAAACAGCACGTATGCCGTCTTCTGGCCGGCAGTTTCCACGACCATGACCTGCACACCGAGATCGCCAAATCCCTGCTCACGGGTATAGGGCAGGTGCTGGCGGGCGTAGCCGATGGAGAACGGCGTAAGTTCTGCCGTGCGGCATGCCTCCATCGCCTGCATCGCACCACGCTCGTATTCGGTTGCCGTCAGGGTTGCCTGGAGTACGGGGGAGGAAAGATCGGTCATGCAGTTGTGGCCGTCGACAAACGCAACGTGCGGGAACCAGCGGTGCCCTTCGGCCATGATCGCCATGCCAATGGAGAAATCCAGGTCCTCGGTCTTCTGCGGTGACCGGGTTGTAACGATCATCATCGCCTCACCAAAGCGCTGGTACAGCACATGGACCGAGCCGCAGGAAAGTCGGCCGGAACGGGTTGCCCCGGGCAGGTAGACCCGGTCCTTTTTTGTGCGCTCGATTGCATCGATCACTTTTTCGATCTCGCTTTCAGAGACAAGGTTGAAATCATGCGTAGCGCATCCATGGGCGACAAGCGTCTCCTCTTCCATTCGGTCGTGGATAACCCGGGGCAGGTTGCCACCCCCGATCTCGCCCATAGGGCCGGGATGCAGGTTAGGGACGGTAAAGAGTACGGGTTTCTTTGAAACGCGACGGAAAAAGAGGCAGACCTGCGGGACAAAAATCTCCTCGCCGATATCCCGGAAGAAATGCTCCATGCCCTTTGACGAGCCATCTGTCATGTGCGCGATGAACGCGTTGACAAACGCGAGCCCCCGTATATGGAACGCACGGTAAAGCGGGCGCTCGATTAGCCAGATAAGGATGGCAAAACCGAGGCCAAAGACGATATGGAGGACAAGGGCAAAGACCGCCCATTCGGGTGAGAAGAGGAAAAACCCCACAAGAACACCCACACCGCTCTGGGTAATTGCCGGCAGGATCATCCGTGACACGCGGTAATCCGAAATCGCAACGAGCACGAAGAGGCGCAGGCCAAAAACAAATCCAAGAGAGATCCCGTAGAAGAGCGGGAGATACTTAATACCCCCAACAAGCGAGGCAAAGGTGATAATAACGGCAAAGACTGTGCAGGAGAGTGCAAGGAGCGCCGACCGGTTCCAGGTCATTGTCTTGTCGGAGTGCTCGATAATAGGTTTTGTCAGGAAAAATGCAGCAATCGCCGGGAGGGTAAAGGCAAGCGTGCCCGAGAACGGGAAATACACCCAAGCGCGGGCACTCGCACCGTCAATGACAATGCCTAGGATGACGAGAATAAGAAGCGAGACCGGCCACGATGGGGCCGTAAACACATATTTCGTGAGCTGCCCGAGTTTGACATCACTTCCGGTGGCCATCAGGCAAAGCCCCCAAGAACCAGTTCCGACCGGCCTGTTCCCACCCGGACCTCCGTGGTCGTGTATGTCAAGGGACGAGAATAGAACGGGGCGTTTAAGGTCAGACTCTCGTATTCCCCGCCTTCCCCGACAAGGTTAATCCGGTATTTTGCGGCAACACGTTTGAGCCGGCCAATCAGATCGGCATTGATATGGGCGCCAAGGAAACTCTCGTCTAACCCTTCGGCTGCCGTTACCACAAGGATCGCATCCATGCGCTCTGCCACTTCGTGGAGCAGTGTTTCGGTATCCAGGTGCCAGAGCGGGGTAAACAGATCGATACCCAACCGGTCGGTGATCGCCTTTACCCGGTCTGCCTGATATGCCGAGGCAACCGCACCGGCCGTAACTCCCTCGATATCGAGCCCGGCAAGCCCTGCCTCGAGATCGGCGAGTTCCTCCTCCTTTCTCCCTTCGGTCGTGATCTCCACGTACTCCATACCGGCAAGCCGGGCGATGACCGGCACCGCGTCGAGATTCGCCGAATGGAACATGTAGGACTCGGAATTCTTCGGCCTGACGGTGACCAGGTACCGGACATCCTTTCCTGCATCGATCGCTTTCTGGCAGGCAAGCATGGAATCCTTGCCTCCCGACGTAAGTGATGCCCAGCTCATGATATTAACCTCGTAATGGCGGTTGTTCCAGCGCGCCAAAATGCATTTGGTACCGCTCAACCATCTGCTCCCATGTGGGCAGGTGCGTCTGGCAGCCGACGTGCTCCACGACAAAGGACGCGGTAACTGTCCCGATCCGACAGCAGGAAAGAGGAGTGTAGCCCCTGACATAAGCAGAGAGGAACCCGGCCCGGTACGCGTCGCCGGCGCCAGTCGGGTCAGAGAGTGTAACCGGCACGACCGGGATGAAATGCGCCATACCGTTCATGTACAGTGTGCTCCCGTCCCCGCTCATGGTAAAGATCGCCATGCTGACCTCATTGATGAGCGCTTCTCGTGTCACCCCGAGCGTCGTGCACATCTGTTTTACCTCGTGCTGGTTGGCAAACAGGACATCTGTGTTGGAAATAATGGATTCAAGCTGCTCTTTTGTGTACCAGAATACGTCCTGCCCCGGGTCAAAAGAAACAAACTCGCTTTTTTCCGCCACCCGGCAGTTGAAATCAGGATCGGCTGTTGCCATGTGGACAAGGGGCAGTGACGGTGCTTCGGCGGTCGCAAACGCTTTTGAAGCGCCCCATTCAAAGAATGTCATCTGGCTGCCGGCGTCGTCAGTAAACATAAACGCGGTTGGTGTGTGAGTTCCCGGCACCTCAAAGAACTGCCGGTGGATGCCCAGTTTTTTCATCCACTGCTCGTAGTCGCTGCCGGCAAAGTCGTTACCGACGCAGGAGTGGAGCGTGACTTCTTCGCTGAGCATGGCAATTCCCGCTGCAATATTGGCCGCCCCGCCACCGAAAAATATCTGCCTGTCGGTGATGTGTGTCGATTGGTTTGCTGCGGGGAGGTGATGCACGCGGGAGATGTGATCGACTGCTGTGTGCCCGACGATATGGATCATAGTTCCTGCACATCCAGCAATTTCAGTGGGATATCACGAATGGCTTTTCCGATCACCGACTTTGCAATACGGCCGGCATGCTCCTTTGATTCGGCCCTGAAAACTTTCATCTCAAGCACAAGGCCGACGAGCGCGGTATCCGCAACCACGATGGCGCTTGAGAGCGGCTGATCGCAGAACGGACAGGCAAGCATGCCCGCCTCGACCTCCACGAACTTTGCCGACGGGTTGAGCCGTTTTCCTGCTTCGCTGATCGCGATCCCAATGGCATCATCAAGTGACTTTGCTTCCTTGATGTACCACGCTGATTCCAGTGTTACCTGATAGTCCGGCATTTTTGTGTCTCCCTTGTTTTAGTATTCCCACCCGGTTTACCACACATCGCGGTGGACATGCTCCCCGGTATCCATGCGCTCCGCCAGCCGAGCCGGCGGGTGACCGTGGCCTGCCGCGAGAATCGCAAGCGGCCGTATATGTGGGGGCAGCCCAAGGGCTTCCCGCACTTCGTCCTCATCAAACGCCCCGGTCCAGCAGGAATGAAGGCCCCGGGCATGGGTGGCAAGCATCATGTACGTGCAGGCAATGGTTGCGTCTTCGACTGCGTAGAGGATGCCCCGTTCGCCGTACTGCGACATTGAGCGCACGTAATTCGCACAGACTACAAAAAGTGCGGGTGCGTCTTCAATATGCTGCTGGCCGAACGCTGCGGCCGCAAGTGCGAGCCGGACCTCTTCATCAGTAACCACCACGACATCCCATGCTTCGAGATTGCCGGCGCTCGGTGCAGTGCTCGCACAGGAAAGGATATAACCAATCTCATCCTCTGAAAGCGGTGTTTCCTCGTATTCCCGCACCGATGACCGGCACGAGAGAAAGCCCTGAAAATCAGAGGAGTTCATGATCCGAGAGTACCTGCCATGCTACTTGCGCCGGGGTGGTGGATGCGCTGATGGCCGCGGCGAGTTTCTCTACGGCCTGTTCGGGCTGGTCGCTCTCCACGAGAGAGATCGCATTGTTCAAGAAATTTGCCGCCCGCTCAAAATCCTTCTCCCCTGTGCTTCCTGCAGCAAAGAGTACTTCGCTCCTGACCTGCTCCATGAGGAGAAGAAGCATTTTCCTGCCGCCGCTCTTCTGGGTGTCGGCAAAACCGGTGAGCGCCTGGCAGAGTTGGGAGATGACAATCAGTTCGGATTTTGCCCGTTCGCCGAACTGGTAACTTTTCACTGCGGTTGGAAGATCCATACTCACCATAGTCGCTGGAGATAAATGATAATTATGCTTGGAACGGCTGGAATAAAAAACGTACATCGCCTGCTCCGGAAAACAAATTAAAAAATTGCTCGCGGGGCAGGGGTATGCCCCGTTTATTATCCACCAGTCACGGGCCAGCCGTAAGAAAATGAATGCTCAAAGGTTACCGTGAGGCCTTTGCCTTCATGCCAAGCGCGGAAACTTTCGCGCGGCGCATGCGCCTGCGGATGAGCGGGCTTGCGGTAGATTCGTTCAGGCCTGAGCCACCGGACCGGTCGCCACCGCGTCTTCCCCCACGGCCACCACGGCCGCCGCCACGCCGTGCGCCACCACGGCCGCCACGTTGCTCTTCAGCTGCTGCCTGATCGATTTTCTTTAAGTTGATGCTTGATTTGAATCTCTGGTTTGGTCCCGGGCTCTTGCGTTCGCCTTCTTTTTTCGGGACGAGCCGAATCTGGCCCTTGACGCCCTTTACCTGTGACCAGAGGGTTGTACCTGTCTTGCCCATGTGTTAAAACTCCTTATGTAATTCTGCCGTGTGGCTGATAAAGGTTGGGGAGGGGTTCCTTCCCCCTTAAACGCAAAAAAACACCCTCAATCATTCGGATTTCCTTTGTATCCACACAGATGTTATACGCAATCTGTGGAATCCGGAGCTTGATAAAGAGGCCGGTGCCGCATCCGATATCGAGGAGTGCGCTACCTTCAGGCAGAGTGTCCATGAGATGACGGGTGATGTGTGTATTGGTAGCACTGCCCGTGGGGGTAATCGTGGTGAGTGTCATAGACTTCGGCAATTACATCGTAGTGCTGTTGGATCCACTCCGGTTTTGCTGTAATTATGAGAAGATCTCCTTTACACGGGTTGCAAAGGCATCAATCTGAATATATTCACTGTTCGCATGTCCCATACGGGCATCTGCCTCGGCAAGGGCGAGCGCAAGCAGCGGGTGGTTGTATTCCCGGTGAGCAATAGTCCGGATCTCAAAAAGGATTTCCCGGCCCGACAGCCCGTAATCGATCATCAGCGATTCGAGCTGGCGGATACCGCCCCGCAGGTCGCCTGCTTTCAACAGGTTGAGGGCAGAGGCTGCGACCGTGTCAGTCTCCGACTGCGACAGCGCGGCAAGGTTTCTGCAGGAGCCGGCATTAAATGCGACCTGAAGCATCAGGATTGCCCGGCGCATATCCCCCTGCGCGGCCTCGGCAATAAGTTCGAGATCGTCGTTTGTGCAGGCAAAATGTGCGTCCTGCTGCTCCCGTTCCCTGATCGTCCCGAGCTGCGCAATAATAACGTCGGATGTAACCGGTGCAAAGAACAACGGAAGACACCGCGAGCTGATCGCTGGGATGATCGCGCTCTGGTTGGTGGTAGTGAAGACAAACCGGCAGGTGCCACTGTACTGCTCCATGATCCTGCGCAACCCCTGCTGTGCATCGCGGGTGAGGGCATGCGCGTCCTCAAAGACCATCAACTTAAAGTTCGCATCGAGAGGACGCATCGAGGCATACCATTTCAGGATATACTTGAAGTTCACGATCAAGCTCTGGCCCTTCTGGTACAGGTGAGTATACCGCTCGTCCTCTTCAAGCAGTTTTTTTCCCTGCGAAAAAAGGTCGGAGGTCTGGAAGATCGATGTATTCGCTTCCCAGTTCTCCCCATACAGCCGCTCTGCGAAGCACCGGATCGCCACGCTCTTGCCGGTCCCGTGTGGGCCGGTAAGCATCATGTGCGGGATTGTGCCGGAGGCTGCAAATGAAGTCAGGAGTCGGATAACCCGGTCCTGTCCCCTGATATCTTCAAGCCGCGCCGGGCGGTAACGTTCAGTCCAGAGCATGACAAAGCCTCGCTGCCATCTCATCCCGTGCTTCCTTAAGGAACGCAGGGTTGTCCAGCGCCGCGACAAGTGCGCGGCACTCCTCATCCGTGAGTGACGAGCAGGCATCGGCAATCACCGGCAGGGCCCGGGTCACTTCATCCACGATAGTCAGGGTCGCTTTCTTTGCGGTGCGGGAGAGGGGGTTAAGATCGATCGCGATCACCTTTTTCCCCATCCCGACAAGCACCTCACACCGGTCTCCGTCTTCGAGCGGGACAAGCACCACATCTGCCGCATACATCCCTTCGCGCCGGCAGAAGGCCCGGTCATGCGAGAGCGGGAGCAGGCGTTCGGCATCGCCCGAGAAGACATCGGCCCCCGCCTCGCGGAGCAGGGCTTCTATCTGCTGCACGCGTTCCGGGGTCCGGTGGAAGAGGTTGACCTCGACCAGTGCGTCGCTTGCCTTCTGGAGAAGCGCGATCTCACGTGCGGCAAGCGCGGCGGTGTTGCCATTCACCGAGATGACCGGGCGGCTCGCGGTGCGGAGCAGGGCGGCAGCTGTCCGCTCGGCCCGGCGGGCACTATCACTGGTCTTTTCACCGATCAGGTAATCAAATGCCTCGCCGCGCCCGTGAGAGGTAAGGCCTTCCCACGAGACGATCCCTTTTCGTGCGCAGTCGGCAAGGTGTTCGCGGGTGACGAGCGATTTGTAACGGGGATGATCTTCGGGGATCATGTGGCGACCTCCACGAGCCGGACACCGGTATCGGCCATACCCATTTCGTAAATTTCGCCAAACGAACGGAGCACGTCACAGGCATGGTCGCCGTAGGCAAATACCCCTTCCCCAAGCATCGTCATGGCCGCAGGAATGTGGTGCCGGTCGCATTCGGCAAGCACCATCTGGACCACAGGTGTCTCAAGCCCGCTTTTTGCCGAAAATTCCCGGCAGCAGGCAAAAAAATCCATGTACGTTTCAGGCTGCCGTGCGGGGAAAGCCGCTGCCACCCGCGCCATCTGCGCTGGTGATCCGAGTACGTCCGGGGTATGGATCGGGCCAAAACTGACGGCGCAGATGGGGGCATCAAGATCGAAACTGCGGAAGATCGTGCCCTTAATGCCGGGGCCGGTCCTTACCACGCGCCCGCCACCTTGGCACGCGGCAACATCACCAAGGCCGGTGCGGAAGATTACTTCTGTTTCGTGGGCAATCTCAGCAATCTCATCGGCCGTGAACCCGAGATCGAGAAGCCGGTTTGTGGCGGTGAGCGTGGCAAGCAGCGCCGCTGCCGAAAGACCAAAGCCGGCACCGATAGGAAGCCGGCAGACTGTCTCTACCGCGACGGCGGCACCCAGCCGATCGAGCGCCGAACAGAGTGGGGGGGACGTGCGGGAAACTTCCCGGGGCACCCCTTCGGGTGACCGGGCCCGTACAACCACCGATGACCGGTCAGCGGATCTTACGATCGCCGTCACCCCCTCGCTTATCACAATACCGGCGCCCAAGCTTCCCGTTGTTGCCGAATTGCTACCGTCAACTCTCCGGAAATACCCGGAGATATGGCCGGGACAGAATGCTGTTACGGATGCAGGTGTCATTGCAGTCTGGTACCTGTCATACACTGTTGGACGTCCGGCTTTTTTAGGAGTTGTGCTCACGGATGTGTGCGGGACAGACACCGGTCAAGAGACACCGGTTTTTTTCATACCCGAAAGGATCTCCTGCCAGATAAGGGCAGCAATTTCCCCTTTTGTCCCGGCGATGGGTTTGCCTGTCTTTGTCTTTTTGGTCAGGACCCGGTACGAGCCGGTGGCGGCACCCATGCTTTCGGGGGTGTTTGTCACCACCATCCATGCGCCACGTGCGAGCAGCGCTTTTGCCTCGGGCAGTGGTGTTCTCCCGATCTTAAACGCGATGACGCGGGTTTTGCACTTCAGGACACTGTCGATCAGTTTTGGGAGCGGGGAAAGGTCAAGCGTGACCGGTTTACCGCTTGCAATCTTTCCTTCAACCTTCTTTGGGGCAAAATCCGAGATGGCAGCCGCACTGATATACAGGTCAGGGCTCCCTTTTTTCAGGTACTTCATGACCGCTTCGCGCATCTCACCCGAGGTCTCAACCGGCACGTTCTGCACGCAGGGGAGGGTATCGTTGTGAACGATGGTAACCTCGGCGCCGAGCCGGTATGCTTCGAGTGCCAGTTCTTGGCCCATTCGGCCACTCGAGCGAGTGGTCAGCACACGCACGTCATCCACCGGTTCGCGGCAGGCCCCGCTCGTGACAAGCACCTTTTTTCCGGCAAGCGGTCGGCCGAGAACCGCCCGTTCACATCGGAGAACAATCTCTTCAATATCGGCGATCTTTGCTTTCTCTTCCTCAATCCTCGGGCCGGCAACCCCGACGCCCCACGATTCAAGGGTCTTGATATTCCGGATAACCGCCGGGTGCCGGTACATGCTGTGGTGCATCGCAGGAACCACGAGCACCGGCATCCCGCTCCCGATAGCCGTAGTCGCAAAGGTCGTGACCGTGGTGTCGTCGATCCCGTATGCAATCTTGCCGATCGTGTTTGCCGTGCAGGGTGCAACAAGCAGGAGAGAAGCACTTCCGCCGTCACCGCAGAAGGTCACGTGCTCTACCATGCCCGAGAGCCGGGTGATCGTCGGCCTGCCGCTCGCGTACGTGAGTGCATCAGGGTGGATGATCACCTGTGCCGCTGCGCTCATGACCGGCTGGACAATGGCGCCTTTCCTGCGCAGCGCATGGATCAGCTTTACTGTCTCAACAGCCGCGATGCTCCCGGTTACGCCGATTACGATCTCTTTTCCGGCAAGGGTCTGTACGGTCATGCAAGGGTCACGTCGTGTACTATATGCCATGTGTGCGGGCGGTATTTCTTAACCTTATGTACATGGATTGATGAAGAAAAACCTGCGCCTTCAACGCAGCCCTGGATCGCCTCAGTCGCATCGCCGATGCTGTGCACGTGGAGGACACTTCCCGCATGCACGTGGGAAAAGACTACGGGCAGAATTTTTACCGCATCGAAATGCCCCATGACGACCCGGTCATAGTCGCCGGAAAGGAGCGTGCGGCAGTCCCCGCAGGCCGCCTCGACCCGTTCGCCAAGCCCGTTTTGGGCAATGTTGCGTTTAAGGTATTCAAACGCAATCTGATTGATCTCCATCGCATGGACCCGGGCCCCGCTTCCTGCCATCGGGATCGTGAAGTAACCGATACCGGCAAACATGTCTGCCACCCGGGCATCCTTTGGGCCATCACGGATGAGCCGGGCCATCCGTATCTTCTCGTCCCGGTTCCCCTGCGCAAACATCACTTTCCGCGGATCAAGGTGGTAGGTATACCCACTCTCCCGGTGGCACACCTCGCCGACATCGCCCCACAGGCACTCCGTTTCGGGGGTACGGGTCACATCGGAAAGCGCTTCGATCCAGAGTACACCGCGCGGGTGCCGGAAACTGATGATCTTATCTATTTCCTGAGCAGTGGGCCGGGTCCCATGAATGACCGCCACATCGCCCAGTATGAAAAAACCGCGACCGCCGTACGCGTGCCGGTCCGGGAGCTCGCGCTCGAATGAAAAACCTTCCTTCACCGGCACCCAGGCGGTTTCCCCTTCCACGTAAGGACGCCGGGTCTCATCGACCCAGTCTGCATCGCGGACCGCTGTCAGTTGATCCACCCGGACTGCCCGCGCTCGCATAATATTCCGAAAAATTATCTCATCACGACAAGGGTATCCCCGTCGCGGAGTACCTGCACGTTCTCCCCGGCCACAATCGTCTGCCACGGCTTTTTTTTGTATTCCTTTGTTACGCCGGTATCAGGGTCGAGAATCCCCATCATCCCTCCTGAAATATACGCGACAAGTGCTGCCTGGGCATTCCGCGCATTACCGATCTTCCGGAGGATCTCATCTTCTCTAATGGAACGGCTCCGGCCCTCGGACAGATCGAAGACCCGCACATGACGGGAGTCCACCTGCTCCACCTCAACATAGACCCGGTCAAGTTTGACCACGTCATGCCGCTGGTAGTGGGGCAGACGGACAAGATATGTGATACGGAAAAGTTGCCGCCCGTTTTTCTCGCCGACAAGTTTCGGGTGCGTCGTGTACTGCCCGCCAAATTGCGCCGTTATTGCCTGCACGATCATAAGGCCGATATGCTGCGAGCCGACCATGATGTCAAGACCATCCCGGTTCTCGGTCATATCATTGATAAACGAGAGCCTCTCGCCTCCTGCGATGAGAGAGTCCTCAATCTGGGTCGCGATGGCTCCAGCCGACTGCAGCTCAAACGTGCTTAATTTACGTTCGTCTGCACGCACCTGCACGATCCCCTCGTAGTAACTGCCGGTGATCCGGTTGCACCGGTCACACTGCTCTTTGTGCCAGACAAGTTCAACCGTGCAGGTCTTCTCCATGGAAACACCATACAGGATACCCATGATTGTGAGGTAGGCCCGGGACCGGTTGGGGCTGATATCGCGCACTTCCACGGCAATCGAGCGTTTCTTCACGTCAGGGTGGAAATGTACCGCACTCCGTGCAAGGTCGGGTGCAAGCGCTGCCTGATCACGTTCCGTGTCCGTCCATGTGTTCACCTGCTTGATTGCACCGCAGCTGGGGCAGTGAGTACTTGACACCCGCGTATCGCATTCGGCCCACGGGGTATCTGCCGCCCGGCAGCTCATGCAGAGCCCATCAGTCTCCGAAGGTTTACCGCATTTTGGGCAGAACCGGTCCTGGATTGTCATGGTTTAAAACCTGTAGATCTGGACATGAGGCACACTGCCGATCATGATGCAGTCCGACCGTGCGATAAGTCCCAGTTTTACCGCCACTCCAACCGAGCGTTCTCCAATAAGATTGACGTTGTTGCCCTTGCTCAGGGCTTCGGTGACTGCTGCCTCGTCCACGGGAGTGGTGCCGTAGAAATATTCAGATACAATTACTTTGAGGTCGCCACCGGTGATTGTCGTATTAAGCAGTTCGCGGTCGCAGACCGCAACCACGTCACCTGTTCCGGGCGACCGGTGGATTTTGAGAAACATTGATCAGCTGTTTAGCCGAGCCACCAGATAAAAGATGGGAGGAAAATAAGGCACGCAGGTTGTGCCGGTTACAGCGTGATCCTGACGCCATACACTTTTTCCGGGGTTTCGCCGTGGATACGCCAGCAGTCCTCCTCGGTGATCACATCTGATTCAAGGAGTTTTTTTGTGATTCTCGGGACTGATTTGGGCCCCGTCACGGCACCGGGCCGCGAGTTCTCGTCCATGAAATCACTCTCCATGGTAAACGATCGACGCTCACGCGCAAGGACTGGTACCGCTTCGTGCCGGGCGACAAGCGAGGGGTGGAGCGGTGTTTCGGGTGAGCCGTAGTGCTTGACCACGCGTCCGACTGGCATACCCGCAGCATCGGCCATGTCCACAACATCGGCGCACGGCCCGCTCTCGGCATGGATCTGGAGGGCACACCGGCATCCTGCTGCAAGTTCGAGCGCGTGGGAAAGTACCTCGTTTGATGCCGCAAATACTTCGGGGCTCACTTCGTAATGCGGCCGCCCGCTCTTGAGCGCCACGGCTCGGCCATCCCGGACATAATCAGAAGCGCAGTCAAGTCCGCCTTTCATCACCCCAACTGCCTCTGAAAGTGTCATGCGCTCGACAAGCCGGCTGATCTCGGCAGGGTGCACGCCAAGGATAGGAAAAACGATCAGCCCGGTTTCCCGGATCATTCCTGCAACCCGAAGCGTCTCGTCAAAGACTTTCACGTAATCGGCGCCACAGGTCGGTGCGATCCCAAGCGACCACGAAGGTTTCGAGACAAGGAACATATGGGTTCCGCCCGAGTGCAGAAAATCCTTTGCCGCTTCGACCCCACGACCGTTCACCGGATCGAAATGGATATGATCGTCAGTGATCGGAAAGATGCGTGATCTCATGGCACTCCACGATCCTCATAAGCGGGTAACCATTCTCCGGAGCAAGAGCGGCCCGGCAGTACGAAAATCCCACCCGGGTCACGATCTCCACATTATACATCAGACCGGAGAGTTCGCTGTACCCGAATACATTCTTTTTCATTAAGGAACGGTCGAGCCTCACCGTGATCTCCTCAACAAAGGGCTGGAGGATCACGGCCTTTTCAATTGCCTCTTCCACGCTTCCCGCAGATTCCTGCGAGACAGGTGTCCCGACCCATTGGTGGTAGAGCGCCCCGAGTTTTATCCCGGCTTCGAAGATAGCCTGTTCGTGATCGCTGTGCTCACCGTTTCTGTGCCCTTGTTGCATCACGTTCACCTCGTCAGATCAGCTGAATAATTCCCTGTTTGGGTTCCATCGCCTCACCATGCCGCAGGAGCATATCGATCCCTTCCCGGACCTTGTCATGGGCAAAGCCCTTTGAGGCGGCGGCTTCGATCACCTGCTCGATCGAGGCACGCCGTCCCTCGCCACCAATATCCCGGATTGCATCCTTGATCACCCGGACGATATCGCGCTTCTCCTTGGAGATGCCGGTCGCTACCTTGTCGATATCGAAGTTCCCGGTCTTTGCATCGTAAGCGATCTGGCGCAGGCAGGCATCCACAATATGGATCACGCGCTCCGCGTCGCTCACCTCGATCTTGTTTGAAAGCCGGATCCGGGCGCTCGCCTCTGCAAGCCGGACAAGTGCTTCCAGTTGCCGGGCCGTTACCGGGACGGGCTTGTTGGGCTCTGCAATTCCCCTGAGTTTGAGGTAGTATCCGACAATCGCTTCTTTTGCCTCCGCAGAGAGGATCGGAAAACAGGTGCGCTTGGAGTACGCGACATACTTCCGGAAAAATGCGGGATCGATATCCGGCATGACCGGCTTGAGCTGCTGGTCGATAAACTCCTGCGTGACCCCGGGGATCGGCGTTATCTTGTGCTGGGCGATGAGTTCCCCTACACCGTGCGCCTTGAGGATGTGCTCGGCAATAGCAAGGTCCCTTTTCTGCTCCGGCTGGTCGGTCATGATAAAGATCAGGTCGAAACGCGAAAGGAGCGACGGCGGCATGTTGATCTGGTCGGAGATGTCGCCGTACATGTCGAACCGCCCGTACTTCGGGTTCGCTGCCCCGAGAAGCGCGCACCGGGACTTGAGCGTCGCGGTGATGCCGGCCTTTGCGACGCTGATGGACTGCTGCTCCATCGCCTCGTGGAGCGCGGAGCGGTCTTCCTTCTGCATCTTATCCATTTCATCGACGGCGGCAATACCCATGTCAGCGAGCACGAGCGCACCTGCCTCAAGCGTCCAGCGCCCTTCCCCGAACTCATCCTTGACTGCCGTTGCCGTGAGACCGGCGGATGTCGATGACTGGCCGCTTGTATAGATCGCACGCGGCGAGCATTTCACAACGTAGCGCAGCAGCTGGCTCTTTGCAATACCCGGGTCTCCTATCAGGAGCACATGGATATCGCCCCTCAGGTGGGTCCCATCGGGCATCTCTTTTGCTATTCCTCCGAAGAGCTGGAGGGTGATCGCTTCCTTGACATCCTCGTTCCCGTAGATCGTAGGGGCAATCGAGTGGGTGACCATCCGGTAGATCATCGGATCGCAGGAGAGTTTTTTGATCTCGTCCTCTGCCTTCTCATCGATCTCGACCTCCTCAAAATCCTTTTCCGCGATCTCGATCGAGTTGCATTCGAGGAAGATATCAAAGACCGTGCTCTTCTCGCCTTTCACGATCCGCTGCATGGATCGGAGAATGCCATTGATGATGACCCGGTCTCCCGGCGCGACCGTCCCCGTGAGATCATCAGTCACATCGATATCGAGCGTCTGCGGCTGCTCGCCGCCTCTAAGACCCTCGGGAGATTCCTGCACCCGGAGTTTCTGGGAATCGACAAAGGTGGAGCGCTTGGGTACCAGGTCCAGTTTCTTGAATGTACACCCATCAGTGGCACAGCCATCCGGCTCGATAAACTTACCATACTTCTGGACCTTTCTTGTGAAGTGGCCGGCCGGGCATTTGAAGACCGCTTCCACGATCCGGGGGCGAACCTCGGTGGTCTTCCGCAGGATACCCTCGACCGAGACAAACATATTGATATCATCGGAGCGTATCTCGCGGATCGCGGTCTTTTTCGGGAGGTTCGTGAACCGGATATTGACGGCTTTTGGCTCTTTCCCATCCTTCGTGCGGATCAGCTGGTTGCTTTTTATCGCATCCCAGACATCTTCGAGCACCTTGCCGGGGTTCTCCAGCAGTTCATCGGCAAGGGTGATACCCGCCTTCCCGAACCGCTCAATCTGCCGGTAATCGATAAAAAGCGAGCGCTTGTGCGGGTACAGGCGCGAGATCTCGCCGAGCTCCTTTTTGTACCGGCTTTTGAGGAGCCGGGCCCAGTCGTCGGTCCGGTCTCCCTGGTGCAGTTCGGGTGCCTTCTCCATTTTTTATCTCACCGCTTCTTTGTGCTCGCAAGCACGAACCGGGCGATCAGCGCCTCCATCTGGATGTCGCTGTTTCCCCCCTCCGAGAGCCGGAAATCGGTCTCTCCAAGGGCATCTATCAGTTCCACTTTGAGTGCCCTGTCCATCCCGCGTTTCACAAGCGCCCGGTAGCACTGGTTGATCAATTCGTTCGGTGCAATCCCCCGTTCGTGAAGCAGGTGCATAAGCAGGGATTCGGCCCCGTCAAATTCCCCAGCAAGGGCAAGCCGAAGGAGTTCTTCGATCTCATCCGGCCGGGCATTGGATGTGATCGCATAGACCATCGGGGCCTCGATCGTTGTACTAATAATCGCGGCACCCTGCAGGGCGTTAATCGCCTTGCGCATGTCGCCCTGGGCAATATAGACCATGGCATCCAGCGCATCGGGAGTTACCTTCAGTCCCTCCTTTGTTGCGATCCGGCCAATCTCCTCTTTTACTGCCTGCGGTGCAAGTGGCCGAAACCGGTAGATCGCACACCGGCTTTGGAGAGGGTCAATGATCTTCGATGAGTAGTTGCACGAAAGGATGAACCGGCAGGTTTTCGCATAACTTTCCATTGTCCTGCGCAGCGCAGCCTGTGCATCGGTCGTCAGCGCATCGGCTTCGTCAAGGAAAAGGACCTTAAAGGTTGCATCCCCGAGGGGTGTCGTGCGGGCAAACTGCTTGATCTGGTTGCGCACCACATCGATCCCACGCTCGTCGGACGCATTGAGCTCGCGGAAGTTCATCTGCCATGACTCACCAAAGAATTCATGCGCAAGGGTAACCGCTGCGGTTGTTTTTCCCACACCTGCGCTCCCGGTAAAAAGGAGATGAGGGAGATTACCAGACTTTACGTAAGATGAGAGCCGCTCAACTATCTCGTCCTGCCCGACAATATCCGCAAGTTTTGTCGGCCGGTATTTCTCTATCCAGATAGTATGGTTCTCGTCCATGCACATCCTCCTTCGCGTTGTATGACTAGATTGACTTTGGACTATGTTGTTTTTTCCTGCTCAAAGTGTCCGGTACATCCAGGCACGATCCTGCATGGCCCGAAAAATGTCCTTTTGCTATCACTAGAGAATGTAATAATCTTTATCATAAGAGTTTTGAAATTACTTTTCATGATACCGAGCCGCATCCTTCTTGTTTTTCTCCTGCTCATGTGCCTCATTCTTGTCCCGGGCGCCGCGAGCCTGACCAAGGTAACCAATGGCGCACCGGTCTTTATTGGCGAGCGCAACCTGGACCTTACCGCGCCTATGAATGGGCACACCGTGATGGCATGGTGGCCAGCCGGTTCTGACAGGAGTGGTGAGCCGTCAAAGACGGTAACAATTTCCGGGGATGCAAAATCGTTCTACGTCAATCCTGACATTTTCACCGGTTATAATGGCACCTGGTACACGCACGATGTTCAACCAGAGACACCGGTCTTTGTCCTGTACGAGCCCCGGATTGACCTCTCGATCTGGGATGTTGATGCCAATAAAGACATCACAGGCCAGTCAGTCCCGATGTCTGCGAATATCACATACAGGATCGATACAAACCTGTACATGGCGCTTGATTATTCAAAGCGTCCTAACTATAACCCGGCAGACAGTTTTTTTACTGTAAAACTTACATCCCCTTCCGGAGCGGTCATACCCCAGATCTATACCGGGAACCTGGGAGCGTCGACCACCCAGATTCTCAACTTTGACAGCAACCCGTTGATCAAGTCCTCACCGTATATTTGGAAAAACGGCCCTGCATGGGACCGGAACGCTAAAAGTACTGACGGTAGCAGCGTTTACTCGGCAGGTACCTATACCTTTGTGGTCACGCAGGACCTCAACCATATGAGCAGCAGTTACAATGGTACTGCGGTATACGGGACGGTCAGGAGCGGGGACAAACCCATTACCTTTATTGCCGACACGTTTACCCCATCACCGACTGTACTGCCGTCCCTGACCGCCCCGGCCGGGACGACGGCCCCAGTGACGGGATTAATAACTCCCATACAGCAGGTGACCGCGCAGTCGTCGGCTACAACGATCCCGAAAAAGACGACCTATACCCCACTACCCACTGAAATTGCTCTCATCGGTCTTGGCATCGCGGCACTCGCAATTACGGTGAAACGGAAGTATTAATCGTAATTCATCCCTTCTTTTATCTCATGAGCCCTAAAAACAGCAAAAATGCGGAGAAAAAACCCGCAACAAGGATACCTAGGACTTACCTCTTTGCAATTGGTGTTGTGCTGGTCATCTGCATTGCAGTTGTCGCCGGGCTGGTCCTCACAAAGCAGGGCCCGTGGGTTCCGGTGGTGCCGGCAAATACGTCAGCATCCTTCACGTCAGCCGGCTCACTGTACTCAAAGAGCGTGGATCTGGCAAATGCCGGGAACTACAAAGACGCGCTGGAAGCGGCAGATGCTGCACTCGCACAAAACGTCAGTTCCCTCACGCCCCTGATCCAGTCAAACCGGGCCGGGATCCTGGCCATGCTGGACAGGAATGATGAGGCCATTGCGGCAGCAGATGTTGCGATCAACGCACCCGGGAACCTGACAACCCTGCGATCCATCGCATGGTACAACAAGGGCAATGCACTCAGGGCTGAAGGCAGGATCTCGGAAGCGGATGCCGCGTACGCGAATGCCACCGCGCTCGATCCGACGCTGAAACACCCATAATACAATTTTTTGGAATTCTGCCACCCTGCGTGTGTACTCTGCTCCGACCGCTTATCAACGCCTATACCTTGAATACCTCTCTTTTACAAAAGTACTGATTACAACCATGGAAGGTGCAACCCGTGTTTTTGCCGGGGATTTTTCCGGAGCGACCCTTGCGGTACCGGCCGACGATGCCGGGAGCCCGGCCTGGGTCGTGACCCCGGGCGGAGCATGGTGCCGGTCGCTGTACCTCTGCGGAGCGCTCACCGAGGTTGCGGAGATCGCCGATGTACTCCACTGCCGGGTGGCCGACCCGACCGGGGCGTTCGACATTGTTTCCGGGGGGCGGCAGGCCGCGATCACCAGACAATTCCGTGAGATCCCGGTCCCGTCCTTTGTTGCAGTCACGGGAACCGCGCAGATCTACAAGAGAAACAGGGGCTGGGCGGTCTCTGTCCGGCCCGAGTACGTGCAGGTGATCGACCGGGCCGTCCGCGATCGCTGGATCACCATGACAGCGGATATGACAATTACCCGTCTCGAAACACTGTTCTCTGTGATCGAAGGGCAGGTCACCGATCCCCGGGCAGGGACGGTTGTCCGGCACTACGGGCTCACCAGGGAGCGGCTCCGCGAGATGATCGCACTGATCGAAAGTGCACTTGCCGGTGTTAGTACTGTCCCGGTGGCACCCCCGGCCGCAGAGGCCGATATCAGCGCGATCATCATGGAAATTATCCATGCAAAAAGCGGCCCCCGGGGTGTGGCCGTGCAGGATGTGATCGATGAGGCGGGCATCGGAGGACATACCGAGGACGCCGTGCTTGCCGCGATACGGACGCTTGTTGAAAACGACGACTGCTATCAGCCCCAGAAAGGATACGTCAAACCGTTATGAAAATGGAATTTATTAAAGACGGCCCGGCGCTCGTGATCGAGAACGCCGAGCGCCTGCTCATCGTTGCTGACCTCCACTTCGGGATCGAGGCAGATCTCGCCGCACACGGCATGCACTTCAAAAGCCACAGTACCGAACGCCTTGCCCGGCTCATGCAGACGGTTGATGCAACACAGCCGGACCGGCTCATCATTCTCGGGGACGTCAAGCACAGCATCCCCTCGCTCACCCGTCAGGAGTGGAGAGAGATCCCGGGGATCCTCGATACGATCCGGCGCCGTATCCCCTTTCTTCTTTTCCCGGGGAACCATGACATCGGCATCGAACGGTTCCTCGAACCTGGCGAACTCCAGCCAAAAGAGGGTAAAGTCATCGATGGCGTCGCGTACCTCCACGGCCACACGTACCCGGCCCCGGACCTTGGCGGCCACCTCATTGTCACCGGTCACCACCACCCGCAGGTCAGCCTGTACGACGAGGTGGGCTGTTCCCTCCAGGCGCCGGCATACCTGCGGGCAGGAATCGATACTGAAGCACTCGGCCTCAAAATGCCGGACAGCGTCAGCCCGACTCCCGCCCGCGCTCTCTTTGTACCCGCGTTCAACGAGATCGCCGGCTACGACATCATCAAGATCGCCCGCGACCCATTCTCGCCCATTTCGCGGTGCATGAAACAGGACGATGCAGAGATTATCCTTGCGGACGGGACCTATATCGGCACGCTCGCGATGCTGCTGGACGATGAGGACGATAGGGGGCGTGACTGACCGTGGTGCTGGAACTGCTTGATGCAAAAGTCCGCGAGTGTATCAGGAAACGGGGCTTTACCCGGCTCTCCCCGGCACAGGAGCAGGCGATTCCCCTTATCCTTGCGAAGAAAAACCTCATCCTGATCGCCCCGACCGGCACCGGCAAGACCGAGAGCGCGATGTTCCCGGTCTTTGACGCGCTCCTGAAAATGCCGGCCGGCGGCGGGTTCAAGGCGATCTATGTTACGCCCTTACGCTCCCTCAACCGGGATATCCTTGCGAGGATGGAATGGTGGTGCCATGAACTGGGCCTCACGGTTGGCGTCCGCCATGGTGACACCCCTATGGGCGAGAGGAGGAAGCAGGCGCTTTCGCCTCCCGACCTGCTCATCACGACCCCGGAGACGCTCCAGGCGCTCTTCATGGGAAAGCGGCTCCGTAAGCACCTCGAACACGTGCAGTTCGTGATCATCGACGAGATCCACGAGATGGCGGGGAGCAAGCGGGGGGCGCAGCTTACGGTCGCACTCGAACGGCTCGCGGAGTATGCCGGGGAGTTCCAGCGCATCGGACTCTCCGCGACTGTCGGGAACCCGGAGACGATCGGTCAGTTCCTCTGCGGGGCGCGGCACTGCGAGATCGTGCAGGTGCCGGTCGCAAAACATCTGGAGATCACCGTCAGCTATGTCGGCGATAATTTCAAGCACCAGGTGCAGGCGCTCGACCGGCTGCTCGGGAACGAAGGCTCGACACTCGTCTTTGTCAACACCCGGGTGACCGCCGAGGCGCTCGGCCATGCCCTGTACTCCCGGGGCGATGTTGAGGTGCATCACGGCTCGCTCTCAAAGGAGATCCGGATCGATGCCGAGGAGCGGTTCAAGAAGGGCGAGATCCGGACCCTCATCTGCACATCGTCCATGGAACTCGGGATCGATATCGGCCGGGTCGATCACGTGATCCAGTTCGGCTCCCCGAGGGAAGTTGCCCGGCTCGTGCAACGGGTCGGCCGGGCCGGCCACCAGCTCAATACGATCTCGCGCGGTACAATCCTTGCGACGGGATTTGACGACCTGCTGGAATCGCTCGTGATCGCCCGGCGGGCAAAGGCAAACGAGATCGAGCCGGTGGTGCCGGATACGAACGCGGGCGATGTACTCGCCAACCAGATCGCCGCAATTGCCGTGGAGTATGGCGAGATCGAACGCTCCCGTATCCGCGCGATCGTAGAACGATCCGCGATCTTTGCCGGGTGCGGCACGCTCCTTGACGATGTCTGCACCCAGCTCGAAGAACACCGGCTCGTCCGGATCGATGGCAGCCGTATTGTCACGACCGCCCGGGCCCGGCGCTACCTCTCGGGCAACCTCTCGATGATCCACGACGAGCGCAAGATCCCGATCTTCGACATGGTCTCGCGCCGGACGGTTGGGTCGCTTGACGAATCGTTCGTGGTCGGCTGGGTGCATACCGGCGCGGTCTTCATCACCAAGGGCCAGCTCTGGCGGGTGCTGGAGATGAACGACGGCCGGCTCACGGTAGAACCGGCGAAAAAAGCGATTGGTGAATTGCCGTCATGGGAGGGCGAGCAGATCCCGGTCCCGTTTGCGGTCGCCCGCGAGGTCGGGGCGATCCGGCGCGAGCGCACCACGGCAAATTATACAAAAGAAAAAGAGAGCATCGCGTTTGCCGCTCACATCCTTTCTGAGATGGAGAAGAACCGGTGCAAAATCCCGACCGACCGGCTCATCACCTTTGAGAACATTGATGACGGTGTGGTCTGCAATGTCTGCGCCGGCCATAAGGCAAACGAGGCGCTCGGCCGGGTGCTCTCGATCCTGATCTCTGCACGGCACGGGACGACCGTGGGGATCGAACTGGACGCATACCGGATCCTGCTCCGGCTCCCTTCCGCGATCCGGGCAGCGGATGTCCGTGATTTCCTGTTGGCCCTTGAACCCGCCCACATGCCCGGCATCCTTAAACTCGCCCTGAAGCGCACGGCGCTCTTCAAATGGAAACTGGTGCAGATCGCAAAAAAATTTGGTGCAATTGATCCGGATGCGGACTACGAAAGGATCAGCATCCAGCGCCTGCTCGACTATTTCGACAACACGGTTGTCCAGCAGGAAGCATACCGCGAACTATTGTCCGGTTACATGGACGTGGATGCCGCAGCGCAGATTGTCGGCATGATAAAAAAGGGCACCATCGAAGTTGTTATCGGCCCCCATTCGATCATTGGGGCGGATGGCATCCTTTCCTCTCGTGACCAGATCCCGCCGCCGACCGCAGACCAGGCAGTGATTGCAACCCTGAAACGGCGGCTCGAACAGGACGAGGTCATTCTTGCGTGCATGAACTGCCGGAACTGGAAAAGCCGCACCGTAGTCTCGCGGGTTCCCGAACAGCCCCAATGCCCGAAATGCGGCGCTCGGCTGATTGCTGCAATCAAGCCCTACGAGGCCGAAGCGTACGACGTGTTCTCAAAAACAAAGAAGACCTCAGATGAGCGGGCTATCGAGCAGCGCCTGATCCGGAACGCTAACATCGTACTTTCAAGCGGGAAAAAAGCTGTGATCGCGCTCTCGGCACGGGGCGTGGGTCCCGAAAACGCCTCACGGATCCTTGCGACCCTTTCGGATGGCGATGCTTTCTACCGCGAGATCCTCAAGGCAGAGCGGAACTTTATTCAGACTCACCGGTACTGGTCGTAACTTTTCCCTGCAATTCCCGGGGAAGGCTTCAACAGCTTGCCGTTATGATAAACCGTTTTTATCTGAAACGTGCAGAACAACGGTATGCCTGCAGGGAGTACGGTGCCGAAATGAGCGCAGTGAATTTGTCATGAAAATTTTGAAAACTTCAGTCGATAGAGCAGGCAAATGGAAATTCGAGTTTGGAGTGCAAAATTTTCATTGCTTTGGTGCGAAATCTTTGACTTCATGCGGGTTTTTTTTTTGGATAATATTATAAAAAAGATCGTGGTGCAGGTACGATGCCGGCACCTGTATTACAAAATGCTTTCAAGTTTCTGTTCGAGAAAATCGAGCCCTCTCTTGATATCTTCGATCGTTTTCCCACCGGTCAGGATGATCTTTCCGGAAGAGAAGAGGAGTGCGACAATCTTTGGATCCTTGACACGGTATACAAGGCCCGGGAACTGCTCTGGTTCATACTCGATATTTTCGAGATTGAGGGTGACAACAACCTTGTTGAGGTTAATGTACTTGCCGATATCGTAGGAACAGACTATATTGGTAACTTCAACTCTGGGAACGTCGAGTGTTTCGACACCGGCTTCCTTGAGGTTCTTGATGATAATCGCAAGGCCTTCTTTTAATGCCTGGTTATTACGGAGGCCGGTGAGCACTATTTTGCCCGAGGAAAAGATCAGGGATGCAATTTTGGGGTTCTCAATTCGGTAGACCGCACCAGGAAACCGTTTCGTGTTGAGATCGCAGCCCTTGATCTTGCTGGATACATCGTTAAGATCAATGGACTCGGCAATGGTTCCGGAAGCCACGACATTCTCAATTTTCAATGAATCGTACCGTTTGTCAGCCATCCTGTGTACTATGCAGTCTGTCCAATCATAATACTAATGGAGAATCTTTATGGCCTGATTAGTATCCTCTGACGGGGAACGGTTGGGTGAACGGCAAAAACCGATCATTAAGCAGAGAGATACTGCATGAATAAAGACAGATTGAAATGGAAATACCCTCAATATTCAGGCAATTACCAGGCTGATTCTATGGGTGAAGACCAGCATAACATGGAAAATTACGAACAGACCACGGCGACATTCTCAATCGAGGTTCCCGAGTACTTTAACTTCGGTTTTGATGTTGTTGATGCATGGGCCAAAAAGGACCGTAACAAGCTTGCTATGATCTGGGCAAACCAGCAGGGCGAGGAAAAGAAGTTCAGTTTTCTCGATATGTCCAACCTCTCCAACCAGGCAGCAAACGTCCTTTTGAAGTACGGGATCAACAAGGGCGACCGGGTTCTCATTATGCTCCCCCGGATTCCCGAATGGTGGATCTTTGTAGTTGCGCTCATCAAGCTCGGCGCGGTCTTCTGCCCATGCCCGACCATGCTCACCCCAAGGGATATAAAATACCGGGTCAACAAGGGCAAATTCCGGATGGTCATTACCAATCTAGAAAATTCGGGCAAGGTTGAGGAGATCTGCAACGAGTGCCCGACACTTACCTGTCGGTTTGTTGTTGATGGCGAACTCGACGGCTGGGCAAGCTGGCCCTATGAGCTTCTCTATCCGGCGCCGGTTTCGCACCATTCCGTGAGTATCCCGGACCAGCAGCGCACAAAAAGCACCGATCCGATGATGATCTATTTCACATCGGGTACTGTTGGGGAGCCAAAGATGGTGCTCCACAACCACGCTCACCCGCTCGGTCAGATCGTCACCGCCCGTTTCTGGCAGGATATCCGGCACAACGATCTGCACTTTACGGTTACCGATACCGGCTGGGCAAAGTGTGGATGGGGTAAGATCTTCGGCCAGTGGATCGAGGGCGCCTGCCTCTTTGTGTACAACTTTGTCGGGAAATTTAACGCGACTGAAGTGCTCCCGCTCCTTGAGAGATACCAGATCACGACGTTCTGCTGCCCGCCCACGATCTACCGTATGCTGATCCTTGCCGATCTCGACAAGTTTGATTTCTCCTCCCTGCGCCACTGCACGAGCGCGGGTGAACCGCTCAACCCTGAGGTGATCCGGGTATGGAAGGAGGGAACAGGACTTACCCTCCGCGAAGGCTACGGGCAGAGCGAGACGTGCTGCTGTGTCGCCGAGTTCCCGTGCCTTGAGGTAAAACCCGGCTCTATGGGGAAACCCTCGCCCGGCTGGAACGTGGAGATCCACGACGATGAGGGTAAACCAGTTGGTGTTCGGGAGGAGGGACGGATTGCGATTTCTTGTAACCCCCCGCCACCCGGCCTCATTGTGGAATACATCGATAACCCCGAAGAGAACAAAAAATCGTTTGTAAACGGCTGGTATTATACGGGGGACAAGGTGTACAAGGATGAGGACGGGTACTTCTGGTTCATCGGCCGTGACGATGACGTGATCAAATCGTCCGGTTACCGGATCGGACCGTTCGAGGTGGAGAGCGCGCTCATCGAACACCCGTCCGTGCAGGAAGCAGCCGTCGTGGGAGTGCCGGACCGGATCAGGGGTCTGATCGTCAAGGCATTTGTTGTCTTAAACAAGGGTTACGAGCCATCTGAAACGCTGGTAAAAGAGATCAAGTCCTACGTGAAACGCACTACGGCGCCGTACAAGTACCCGAGGGAAATCGAATTTGTCACCGAACTTCCAAAGACCCATTCCGGCAAGATCCGGAGGGCCGAACTGCGCGAGAAGGAACTGCAGAAGTACCGGGAATTTAAGTAATCCCGGTGGCAGGCTGGCCAAGGTCAGGGTACCCTGACCGGTATCCTGCCTGCCACTGCTGATTTTCTGCGGAGTATACAGTTTTCACCCGGACTTTTTTATCTTAAGCATTATCTGTTGCGGAATGGTGCACTTATCCCTGCGCTGGACATCCATAAGGGAAAAACAAACGCCAAACTGCCCGTTCCCTGCCGGATAACAAACGCTTTTGGTGCATAAAAAAGCAAAACGATGATAAAGTGCACCACCATACAGATCAGTCATGGTGCGGTATTCAGTTTCCATGGATGATACCCTGACGGAAAATATCGACAAGATTTGTGAACATCGGAAGATCTCGCGCTCCGACTGGATCGCTGAAGCCTGCACCGGGCATCTGACCACAAATGCACCGATTCTTGCGTGTGCAATACCTGCACCCGGTGCGTCCGGGCCTAATATGCAGGACTACGATGCGACGTACCGTGACTTTCATCTCGATGTCCCCGAATACTTCAACTTCGGGTTTGACGTGATTGATGCCTGGGCAAAAAAAGACCGGAACAAGCTTGCGATGATCTGGACCAACCAGAAGGGCGAGGAGAAAAAGTTCACGTTCTGGGACCTGATGCGACTCTCAAACCAGATCGTAAACATGCTCATCAAGTACGGTGTCAACAAGGGTGACCGGGTCATGATCATGCTGCCCCGGGTGCCGGAGTGGTGGATCGCCACTATCGCACTCATCAAGCGCGGAGCGATCTACTGTCCGGCGCCGACCATGCTCACCCCGCACGACCTCAAATATCGGATCAATGCCGCAGAGATCAAGATGGTGATCACCTCCGAGGACCAGGCTGACAAGATTGACTCCATCGCTAATGAATGCCCGTCCCTGACCTGCCGGTTGATGATTGACGGGAAACGTGAGCACTGGATCAGTTACCAGGTCGAGCTCGATTACCCTGCACCGGTCTCTGCAAAACTGGTCAACCTTACAGGCATGAAAAAGACCAAGGCTACGGATCCGATGGTGATCTTCTTTACGTCCGGGACAACCGGCGAGGCGAAGATGGTGGTCCATAGCCAGAGTTACGCGCTCGGCCATATCATCACCTCCCGGTTCTGGCATGATGTTCACACCAACGACTTGCACTTCACCTTCTCGGATACCGGTTGGGCAAAAAGCGCGTGGGGCAAGTTGTACGGTCCATGGCTTGAAGGTGCGGCCATTTTCGTCTACGATATTCGGGGCCGGTTCAATGCAACCGAGCTCCTGCCTCTTATAGAAAGATACGGGATCACTACTTTCTGCTGCCCGCCAACAATCTACCGGATGCTGATCCTTGCCGATCTCGACAAATTCGACTTCACCGAACTCCGGCACTGTGTGAGTGCTGGCGAACCGATCAATCCCGAAGTCATAAAAGCCTGGAAGGATGCAACCGGCCTCACTATCTACGAAGGCTATGGCCAGACAGAGATGGTGCTCTGTATCGGGACGTTCCCCTGCATGGAAGCACGGTTTGGGTCAATGGGTAAACCCTCGCCGGGCTGGGTCATCGAGCTCCATGATGAGAATGGAAACCCGGTTGGTGTCCACGAAGAAGGCCGGATTGCGATCAAGACTGAACCAAAACCTGTTGGGATGTTCATGGAATACCTCAACAATCCCGAAGAGAACGAAAAGTCATTTGTGAATGGCTGGTATTATACTGGCGACAAAGCGTACAAAGATGAGGACGGGTACTTCTGGTTTATCGGCCGCGATGATGATGTTATCAAGGCATCGGGTTACCGGATCGGGCCGTTCGAGGTAGAGAGTGCATTACTCGAACATCCTTCCGTACAGGAAGCGGCCGTCGTGGGTTCACCGGATGATATCAGGGGCATGATTGTCAAAGCGTTCGTGATCCTGAAACCCGGCTTTGCGCCATCGGAGACGCTGGTCAAGGATCTCCAGAGCCATGTGAAAAAGGTCACGGCACCCTACAAGTATCCCCGGGCAATCGAGTTTGTCAATTCCCTCCCAAAAACAATATCAGGCAAAATCCGCAGGATCGAACTTCGGGAGAAGGAACTCAAGCGGTATGCAAACGGGCAGAAACTATAATCACTGCATCCCCCCTCTGTACCGTTTTCCCCTACATTTATTAAACCGGGAACATAATCTATACAAGCGCGAGGGTAGCCAAGCCAGGTCAACGGCGCTAGGTTCAGGGCCTAGTCTCGCAGGAGTTCTTGGGTTCGAATCCCATCCCTCGCATTTCTGTTTTTTCTGTCGCTTCAAAACCATCCTTTTTTTTATTTGACCCAGACGAATATTTATCGGGCATGAGAACCGCCCACTTAAATGCAGGGAGGATCTGCTATCTGGATGCAGACGTATTACAATATTCGTCCCCATCTGGAAATCGGCAGTATGATTCCCATGCAGATGGCAAACATCCCGATCAATATCCGGGGGAACCGGAGGGGAGACTATGATCGGGGGGAACATCTGCTACATTGTTTAATGTAATTGGACTGCGGGTAGATGCAAAAAGATTATACCCGCCCATGGATTAATCAAAGTATGGGCAATGCGCGTCAGATATTCAAAGCAATAGAGGAATAAATATGGAGATTTCAACAAATGTTATCCGTGGTGTGCTGATCCTGACCATAACCGGCAGGATGGATTCCTATTTTACTGAAGAACTGGGCGTAGCCACTTTTAATTTTCCGGATAAGCCAATTATTCTCGATGTGACTCAGGTCGAGTATGTCAATAGCAGCGCGCTCAGGGCGCTGCATGAATTTAAACGCAGCCTCCAGGTACACGGAACTCCCCTCATCCTCGTGGAGAAAAGTGAAGGGTTTACTAATAAGATTCTTGAAATGTCTGGATTTAACCGGATTTTTCATGTAGTTCCCTCGGTTCCAGAGGCACTGCAGGCACTATCCAGCGAAAATACGGAAAAGAACCGTTAAAAACCCGGATTAGATTTTTGTTTTGGTCTTTGAATAAAAGGATATGAGAGGGGTCTGTCCAACAATTTGTATGGCTCGTTGGACTGGCACGTATCTCATACCGACTTTTCATCAAACTTTTACAGGTAATACTTAAATAAAGTAATTCCTGATAAAATTTATGCTGTTAAATGTCAGGAATTACTAATACCCCATTTTTAAAAATTTAATGCAAATTGTATGCTTTTCAAAAGAAGCTAAACAATCATATTTTATCCTGTGTTCGTTCAGGTGGTAGATTGTGATCCCTGTAATTCTAAAAAATAACGTCTGAAGTTTATGTAAAAGTATTAATTTATAGTAATTGTTAATATTTTTTCATCGGGAGTTAACCTGAAAGAATTAAATTAAATGCCTTCAATTACAATTCAGGGGCTAAATATCGTAATAACTAAATAACATTATTCAGACAATATATCATATGTCGAAGAGACAACTTTCATTTATTTTCGCCATATCACTGGTGATTTTTCTGATCGTGTTGAGCACCGGATGTACGAGTACTCCATCCGCATCAAAGACCACAACAACCCCAACCGCGACTCCAACTGATATTCCAACGGTGGTTCCAACCGTGAATGCAACCACGACAACGGTGGTTCCAACCGCGACTGCAACACCCGTCGTGCATGATTCAAAAACGCTCATTATTGCTACAACGACAAGTCTCTATGATACAGGACTTCTCAACCACATACAGGATGTTTACCAGAAAGAAACCGGCGTTAAACTGAAGATCACCTCACAGGGCACAGGTCAGGCAATCCAGCTCGCACAGCGGGGCGATGCGGATCTCCTGCTTGTACACTCCCCGTCACAGGAACAGACCTTCATCAGTAACGGGTATGGTACAAACGCACGCTGCTTTGCATACAATTATTTCATGATTGTCGGGCCAGCAAATGATCCTGCCCACATTGCAAACCTTACTCCTAAAGATGCATTTGCAAAGATCCGAGCAGCGGGCATGAACGGTACGGCAAACGTTACCTTTGTGTCACGTGGTGACAGCTCCGGTACCCACACAGCCGAGCAGGGACTCTGGAAGAAAGCCGGGTTCAATTACACGACTGACATTTCAAATTCAGGTCCCTGGTATGTTTCAATCGGCAAGGGAATGGGCGATACACTGGTCTTTGCCAGCGAGAAAAATGCATACACGCTGACTGATGAGGGGACGTTCCTTGCGTATAAGAGCAAGCTCCAGCTTACGCCCCTTGTAATACAAGGGAATGATCTTCTGAACCGGTACAGCGCAATCGCGGTAAATCCCGCAAAGAACCCGAATGTAAATGAGGTACAGGCCGATCGGTTCATTAACTGGCTTATGTCAGATGAGGGGAAGCAGGTTGTCGGTACGTATGGTGTGGATACCTACAAGAAGAGTCTTTTTACGTCACTGACACCGGATGTGAGCAAGGCAGCACAATTCAATTGTACAAGCTCGGGATTCGTATCCCCGGTATAACTCTCCCAGACTTTCCCTTTTTTTAATTCCGGCCGACCGAGGCTCGTTTGTTCCTATGGATATTTTTTAAAAATAAGTTATTTAGCAGTTCGAGTAAGGTGAGCCGGTCCGCAGAACATTAAATAGAGGATCAAGGACTGTAGATATTCGCCATCTTTAGGTTAGATCCGTTTCGCATGATGATTTGGGAGTATATTTATTCAACTCTCGGTATTATTGATAAAATCCCGATAATGAAAACTCCAATTTAGGGTTAGGGTCGGTATCGTTGTTGATTATTTTTTTGGCGGAAGAAAAATCAGAGAAATACTGAGTCCCATTAGGGATAACTAATTAAACGGGCCATGCAGAATGTGTCACAGAACAGGTGATTTGTATCATGCAGCTGCTGACTCCCGATGAAGGTTTGCTTGCCGTCCGGCTCGCCCGGGGGGCCATTGAGTATACGATCACAAAAAAGCCAAAGCCGGCGATCCCGCTGACACCGGTCTTTTCTGAGAAACGCGGGGTCTTTGTGACCCTAACGAAAAGCGGCGAGCTCCGGGGCTGCATCGGGTTTCCCTACCCGGTCCTGCCGCTTGGCGAGGCCATTGAGAGTGCCGCGGTTGCTGCCGCGCTCGAAGACCCCCGGTTCCCGGGTGTAAAAAAGGACGAAGTTGCCTCTCTTGATTTTGAAGTGACCGTGCTCACGATCCCGGTCCCGCTTGACTGCGACCCGGCCGACCGGCCGACACATATCGAGGTCGGACGCCACGGCCTGATTGCCCGGGGCTATGGCACGAGCGGCCTCTTGCTCCCCCAGGTGGCAACCGAGTACCACTGGGATGCAAAAACATTCCTCGACCAGACCTGCCAGAAGGCAGGACTCCCGACCCACTGCTGGCAGCAGCCTATCATCGAGATCCTCACCTTCGAGGGCCAGATCTTTACCGGCTCGTTTAAGGGATCGGTTTAACAGAGCGGCGTGCGTATCCTAAGGCTACAAGGAGTACCCCCACTGCATGGCGATTTCATTCGAGAGCCTGGACAGCGATATTGCAGGCAGAACCGGTAAACTGGTCGCCGGGAAAAAAGTGATCCGGACACCGGCGCTGCTCCCGGTCATCAACCCCCACCTGATGCTTGTCACCCCAAAGGAACTGCGGGAGATGGGTGTCGAGGCGCTTATTACAAACGCCTACATTTTTTCGCAGAGCAAACAGTACAGCGAGAGAGTCAAAGAGGAAGGCCTCCACAAACTGCTCGATTTTGACGGCGTTATCATGACCGATTCCGGGTCATTCCAGCTCTCGGTCTACGGTCAGGTCTCGATCACAAACGAGCAGACCCTCACCTACCAGCGCGACATCGGGAGCGACATCTGGGTGCCGCTCGATATCCCCACCTCCCCGGACGCGGATCGCGAGACCGCGGAACGGGAACTCGCGATCACGATGGAACGCCTCCGGGAGGCAAAGGAACTCTTCGGGAACGATGCCCCGATTGCCGGGCCGGTGCAGGGCAGTCTCTACCCCGACCTCCGCGAACGGGCGGGAAAGGAAGTCGGCGACCTCGGTTTCGCATTCTGCCCGATCGGTGCGGTCGTGCCGCTCATGGAATCCTACCGGTACCGGGATCTCGTGGACGTGGTCCTTGCCGCAAAACGCACGCTCCCGCGCTCGGCCTGCATCCACCTCTTCGGCGCCGGCCATCCCGTGATGTTTGCGCTCGCCGCCGCAATGGGCTGCGACCTTTTTGATTCCGCCGCCTACGCGCTCTATGCAAAAGAGGGGCGGTACCTCACCACGCACGGGAGTTTCAAGATCGACGAACTCGCCGATCTCCCCTGCTCGTGTGCAGTCTGCCGGAGCCATACGGCAGAACAGCTCCGCACCGCAAAAGACCGGACCCGGCTTCTGGCCCTCCACAACCTTGCCGTCACCCTCGCAGAGATTGCACGGATCCGGCAGGCGATCACGGACGGCACGCTCTGGGAACTCGTGGACGAGCGGTGCCGGAACCACCCGCAGCTCCTGTCAGGGTACCGGAGGCTGCTCCAGCACAACGCAGAACTCGAACAGTTCGACCGGGCCCACAAGCGCCGGTTCTTCTACCGGGGCGACGAGAGCTGCGCCCGGACCGAGGTCCTGCGGTACCAGCGGATGATTGCCCGGCAGCGCCTCGGGGAAAATGTTCTTGTCGCGTGCGACAACGGCATCCGCGAGGGATACGACACCGTACTGTACTTCAAGCCGCCGTTCGGACCCTATCCCCCGGACTTAAAGGAGACCTTCCCCATCGGCCAGAGCGAGATCCCCGAGTGGGATGCGGCGATGGTCAGGCAGGGATGCAAAGGGATCCGTATGCTTGCAGACAGCCACAAGGGATGCCGGATCCGGGTCTGTGGCCTCCATGCCGAATGGAAAAACATCTTTACCGAAGAAATCGGCGATACTGCGGAGCTGATCGAATGATCCGGATCGATATCAGGAAACGCGACGGCCTTGCCCGGTCCGGTATCCTCACCTGCGAGGGCGGGCCCGTCCCGCAGGTTCCATTTCCCGCGGTGCTTGAAACAGAAACAGTCTTTCCAACGCTCGCGTCACGCAGCGGCACGAATGTCCCGCTCTCTGCACCTGCGGAATTGGTAAAGACCTATATTCCCCGGGGCCCGGACCAGCCGGTCACGATCCACCCGGCACTTGAGAACCCGGCCGAGAGCGGCGATGTCGTGATGGTCGCAAACTGGCACACGGCCCTCTCAAATCCCCGCAGGTATGCCGAATGGCTTAAAAATATCCGGGAGAAGACGCCGACCGATACGCTCTGGTACGCGCCGGGCACCGCCCTCCCGTCAAATGTCCATATCCTCTGTTATTCGGGATTCGGCCTCTTTGATTACATCGCAGCCGATCTCAAATCAGCGCAGGGACGATTCTGCACGCCGGAAGGAGAGTTCCCGGCCGATGCACAGAAAGCTGGCATCTGCGCGTGCGAAGGCTGCCGGAACGGCGACCTGAAACTGCACAACCGGCTCGCCCTTGAAGGCGAGGTCGCGCTCGTCCGGTATTTCATCGGGCAGTCCAAGCTCCGGGAGCTTGTCGAGGCCCGGTGCCGGATGAATGCAAACCATGTCGCCATCATGCGCCACCTTGACGTGGATTATGCCGGGACAGAACCGTATGCCCCGGTCGCACGGAGCGGCGTGATGCGGGCAAACTCCGGGGAATCGATGCAGAGAGTCGAGGTCAGGCGGTTTGCCGAACGGCTTCTCTACCGCTATAAACCCCCGAAGGCAACGGTCGCCGTCCTCCTCCCCTGCTCGGCAAAGAAACCCTACTCGCTCTCGCAGAGCCACCGCCGGTTCCAGATGGCGATTAACGGCCGGGCCCATGAGCTCATCATCACCTCGCCGCTCGGTCTTGTCCCCCGGGAACTCGAATGCGTGTATCCCGCGATGCACTACGATGTCCCGGTCACTGGGTACTGGGACGCGGAGGAGTGCGCGTACATCTCGGACATTGTCGCCCGCTACCTTACCCTGCACAAGTATGAGCGGGTGATCGCCCACCTCGAAGGCGGGGCGCTTAAGGTCGCGGAGATGGCGGCAAAAACCTGCGGGATCACGCTTGAATACTCCTGCCGCGAGCACCCGACCGGCGATGAAGCCCTCACTCAACTTAGCCGGGCGCTTGACAGCGAACGCCGGGTAAAGGATGACCGGCTCCACGGGATGCTCTCGTACCAGTTCGGCTGCGATGTCGACACAAAAAGCATGCTGTCCCGGGGCCATTTCCCGGAGCTGTTCTATGCCAAAGCGAACATCCAGCGCTTTTCCATTGACACCGGGAACGGCCTGCTGCGCCCGACCTTTGAAGGCTGGGAACTGATCCCGCAGGGCTACCGCGTGACAATCAGCGACTTTTTGCCCGAGGGCGACGTGCTCGTGCCGGGCGTGGTCGATGCCGATCCCGAAATCAGGGACGGCGACGAAGTGCTCGTGGTCGGGCCAAAGGCGATGGCGACCGGCCGGGCCGCGATGTCGGCGGCTGAAATGAAAAATTCCAAGCGTGGCGTTGCCGTCCGGGTGCGTAAAATAAAGAAGCTTGCGATCTAACGCATACGATACAAGTGCAGATCATCCATGGAGTGAAAACGTTGTTCCGTCATCTAAAAGCCGAACAGGGCGGGTGGAAGTTTTGAGCGCTCCCGCCAGTGCACAGGATACAAAAGGGATAAATCCGGTCATTGTTGCTGTTCCAAAGGAGCAGACCCCGGGAGAACAGCGGGTGGCGACAGTGCCGGAGGTCGTCCAGAAGCTCACGAAAGCGGGCCACGTGGTCCGGATCGAGCATGACGCAGGGACCGGCGCGTACTACCCCGACAATCTCTTTACCGCCGCCGGCGCTACAATCGTTGCCGGCCGGGCCGAACTCTTCTCCGACGCAAAGGTCGTGCTGTGCGTCCAGCCCCCGACCGTTGCCGATGTTGAGATGCTTTCCGAAGGCACCATGGTCATCGGGTTCATGAACCCGGCCCGCAACCTCGATGCGATCGCACGGATGCGCGACCGGAAGATCACTGCCTTTGCCCTTGAGTTTGTCCCGCGGATCACCCGCGCCCAGAGCATGGACGCGCTCAGCTCGCAGGCAACCGCCGGCGGGTACGTGGCAGCCGTCCTTGGTGCGGACAACTGCCCGAAGTTCCTTCCGATGCTGACAACCGCCGCCGGCACAATCCGTCCGGCAACGGTGCTCATCCTCGGGGCCGGTGTTGCCGGCCTCATGGCGATCGCCACGGCAAAGAGGCTCGGCGCCATTGTCGAAGCCTACGATGTCCGGCGCGCCGCCGGCGAGCAGGTCAGAAGCCTCGGCGCAAAGTTCCTCGAACTTGAGATCAACGCCGAAGGCCAGGGCGGATATGCCCGCGAGCTCACCCCAGAAGAGAAGGCACAGGAACAACAGATGGTGTCTGCCGCAGTCGCACGGGCAGACATCGTCATCACGACAGCCGCAATCCCGGGCCGCAAGGCCCCGGTCCTTGTGACAAAAGAGACCGTCGCGACGATGCGACCGGGTGCTGTTATCATCGATATGGCTGCCGAATCTGGCGGCAACTGCGAGCTGACTCAGGTGGGTAAGACAATCCATGAGCACGGCGTTATGATCATCGGCCCGCAGAATCTCCCGGCCCGGGTGCCATTCCACTCAAGCCAGATGTACGCAAAGAACCTCCAGTCGTTCCTTGCCCTCCTTATCACGAAGGAAGGGACGCTTGTCACGGAATTCACCGACGAGATCCTGACCGCGAGCCTCTTGGTCCACGCAGGGAAGGTCGTCCATAAACCGACAAGCGATCTCCTGAACGGAGGAAAGCCATGATTGATTCCACTACGCTCTGGACCGCGGTCTACATCGTGATGCTCGCTGCCTTTACCGGCTATGTCGTCATCAGCCGGGTCCCGGTCATTCTCCACACGCCGCTCATGAGCGGCTCGAACTTCATCCACGGGATCGTGCTTGTCGGCGCTATGGTCGCGCTCGGCCTTGCGACCACACCCCTGGAACAGATCATCGGGTTTATCGCAGTCGTCCTCGGCGCGGCAAACGTCACCGGTGGCTACGTGGTCACGGAACGGATCCTCCAGATGTTTGACCGCAGCGGGAAAAAGCCCAAGAAGGAGGCTTAAGGGATGATCGACCTTTCCTGGGTGATCGACCCGATCTATATCGCGACGATCTTTTTCTTCATCGTCGGCCTCCAGCGGATGAGCCACCCGCTCACGGCACGGAGCGGGATTGTCTGGGCCGGCGCCGCGATGGTCATCGCAACGCTCGTCACGTTCCTGACCCCGAACCTCACCAACTTCGCCCTGATGGCAATAGCGATCGTCATCGGCGGAGGCTTCGGGTACTTTGCGGCCAAGCGCGTCGCGATGACCGATATGCCGCAGATGATAGCACTCTACAACGGCATGGGCGGCGGCGCAGCGGCCGGGATTTCGGCAGTCGCGCTCCTCAGCACCACGAACCCCGCCACCAGTGCACTTGCAGTTGTCGGCGGCCTTATCGGGGGCGTCTCGTTTGCGGGGAGCATCATCGCATTCCTGAAACTCCAGGGCTGGATGCGGCCCCGGCCGATCACCTTCCCGGGCCAGAAGATCCTCAACATGGCGGTCCTTGCCCTCGCGATCATCGCCGGTGTGCTTGTCGTCCTCCAGCCGGCATGGGTACCGCTCAGCGTCTCCCTGTACCTCCCGCTGTTCTTCATCCTCGCGCTCGGCTTCGGGCTCCTCATGACGCTGCCCATCGGCGGGGCCGACATGCCCGTTGTCATCTCGATGTACAACGCATTCACCGGTCTTGCCGTTGCGCTTGACGGATTCTCGTTTGCGACCCCCAACTACGCGATGGTCATTGCCGGTATCATTGTCGGCGCCGCAGGTTCGCTTCTGACACTCAACATGGCGCGGGCGATGAACCGGTCGATAACAAACGTCTTCTTCGGTGCGTTTGGCGCGACCGAGGAGAAAGACGTGCAGATCCAGGGCAGCATGAAATCGATCGAGGCCGATGATGCCGCGATCCTGCTTGCCTACGCAGACAAGGTAATTATTGCTCCCGGCTACGGCATGGCAGTCGCCCAGGCCCAGCAGAAGGTCAAGGAGCTCGCCGACCTGCTCGAATCAAAAGACATCCCGGTGAAGTTCGCGATCCACCCGGTCGCCGGCCGGATGCCCGGGCACATGAACGTGCTCCTCGCCGAGGCAGGAGTCTCCTACGACCACCTCTTCGACCGGGACGAGATCAACCCGGAGTTCCCGAGCACCGATGTCGTCCTTGTTATCGGGGCAAACGACACCGTCAACCCGGCATCGCACCGGCAGGGAAGCCCGCTCTTCGGCATGCCCATCCTCGACGTCGACCAGGCAAAGAATGTCGTCGTCCTCAAGCGTGGCCAGGGGAAGGGTTTTGCGGGAATCGAAAACGACCTGTTCTACCGGGACAACACCCGGATGCTCTACGGCGATGCACAGGAAACCGTCGGGAAACTCGTGCAGGCGTTAAAGAAGTTGTAAGGTTTCATCCTTACAGAAACCAGAAATTTTCTTTTTTAGTCGGGATGAAGAATCCTTTAGGTATTTTAGGAAAATTGATTCTATTTCTCTCAGATTGTCGCTAGTAATCTAGTAGCCCAGGCATCCTGTCAGGAAGGGCAATACGGCTGTCGTGACCGGGCACAACCCGAACGTGATCAAGTCCGCAGACTACCTCATCGATATCGGGCTCGGGGGCGGGGATACCGGTGGCGAGATCGTGGCGACCGGGACGCCAGAGAAGGTGGCGGCGGTGAAGGGGAGTTATACGGGGCAGTTCTACAAGCCGATGCTTGAGGGGAAGGAGTAGAGGCAAAAGGTGTCAGAAGATCGAAGTTTATTAATAATACAATACATATTCTATAGACAGTGAGTAAGTCCTTCCCGAAAAGGATGATGCCACCCTGAGGTGGATGGGACGAAGTAGGGAAGGGTTCACTATCGTTTCTGCATCCCTTTGAAAAAATCAAGGGCTATTGAGATTTTACCGTCAATTATGCGCCGGTACGTATCGTCATCCTCACGGTACTGGTAGTGCAATGCCCCGGCGACAAAATCGACCGCCTGGATGCAGGGTTCACACGCAGAGTCAGTATGATCGATCCTGATTGCGGGTATTTTCGGGGCCGTAATGGGATTTTTTTCCATTGTTTTGAATACGAGGTACTGGTTAAATGCCTCCCGCTGAATACCGTTTAAGGATTTATCTACCGTGATCTCAATTTCCCCGGAAGGGTGGTACTTACCGATGATCTTTGAGATCAATAAACCCGTCAGATAATTATAGACGATCTGGTGCTGGCTGCGCAGGTGTCCGTGAACCTGCTTTTTCCGAAGCACACAATAACAGATCTCGACATCTGCCGCTGCAATGCAGGAAAGGATGCGCCGCTTGATCTCTGCACTTGAATTATTGAACTTGAATTCCGGAAGTTCACGGTATTTTTTCTTGAGTTTTGTCCTTCGCAGCCGTGCAAAGCAGCGACGGATCGGGAGCGGGTCATGGACAATGAGGGCCGCAAGGACAAAGTAAGGAGATGAGCGACCGGTAAACCCCATATCCCCGGATTCGTCGATGTAGATGTGCACAGGGAAAATTCCCCCTAACTGCTTATTATAGGTAGCATTGGATGGAGAAGGGCAACACGGTTGTGGTGATCGAGCACAACCTGGACGTGATCAAGTCCGCGGACTACTTCATCGATATCGGGCCCGGGGGCGGGGATGCCGGGGGGAGGATCGTGGCGACCGGGACGCCGGAGAAGGTGGCTGCGGTGAAGGAGAGTTATACGGGGCAGTTTTTGAAGGAGACGCTGAAAAAGGGTTAGATCATTCTGTATCCCTCTCTTTCAGAATTGAGCGGGTTACTTTTAGGGAATAAAAACGAGGGTTCCCCGCATCAGGGCCCCTCACGGGGCACGGCGGGGTAGGGGAGTGAGGGCCTTGACCAAGAAGAGAACTGTTTATTCTGGAGTATAATGGACCTTTCGACTGTCAGTATGGATATTTTTTAGTACCACATATTCCGGGGATATAACAGTCTATTAATATGGCATACTGCATATTCTTTAATAAATACTGACATGGCGCATGAACTAAAAAAATTAATAAAATTTATCTCTCTTATAGTATTTGTTGTTACAACAATACTCATTAGTTGGATATATTATCCATTTTTATCGGCCATATCAACTTTAGCTATGGCATATTGCTATATGGTTTTTACACTTGTTTTTATTAGCGTCATAGGAATTGTTATAATATCCCAGTTTGTATCCAGAATCGGCGTATATCATAGAGAATATTCTGATAAGTGTGTTTTTCCAAAATGGCTTTATGATTATTTACAAACTGATGAAAAATTGACACCGTTTCAAATTAATTTTCCGGAGATGTTTCTTAACTACATAATTTTATCAATACCGTTATATGTTATTTTTATTTTTATTTTAGACCCAACAAATTTTTTTGCAAATTCAAGTATTTCGAATAATGTTAAAAATGAATTTATAGCCACAATGGCAATTATCCCTGCCTATCTATTTTCAATAAGAATACTGAGTAATCCTTTAAACAAGAATTATTGGAGTGCGATTAAGGTTTTCTATGAGCAAAATTCCGATAAAAGAAATCTAAAAAGAGATATTCTATCTTTTTATTTTGCTTTAACAGCAACGTCTTTTTTCATTATGGTTTTTGATTTTTTTTATAAATCACTTGGTCTTGTTAATGATGTAACGACATATTGGTCAAATCTTAAGCAATTATTTTATCAAACATTAATCCCACAATTCGATGGATCATCTTTTATTCTGTATATTTGTGCTTACTTAATCATGCTATTTATGGCATCAGTCATTCTTGAATTAATATTGCAATACTGTGATCCTATCGAAAATGTTTAAAGATTTTTCAAATTGTCACTTTCTTTTACCTATAAGTTCACGGCAATTGAAAGATCCTGCAAACAGCCAAAGAATAGATGCCCTTGATCCGCCGCGGGGGGGCGCCCCGTCGGGGGCGGCGGAACCCCTCGCTCGTGGGGGTATGGGGGCGACAGCCCCCATCCTCTGGATCCGTTTCCAAAGCCCGGCAACTCGTACGGCCACCCGCACTTTTATTAGAAAATTTCGGGTCGCGAGCGGACGATCCCGGAAAAAGATCGATCCGCGAGCTGAGAATTTGCAAAAAAGTTTAACAAGGTTATCCAACTTTCTCAAAAAAGTCCGGCAAGGTTCCCGGACTTTTCTAAAATTGTTCGGCAAAGTCATTGGACTTTTTAAAAATAGTTCACCAAAGTTACCAGACTTTTCAAAAAATATCCGGCAACGTTATCGGTCTTTTTGGAAAAAATGTGGGCCTAAAACACACATTTCCACACCTGATCCTATAAGGGACTTTCCCGGACTTTCCAAAAAATACCCGGCAAGGTTACCGAACTTTTCTAAAATTGTCCGGCAAACTCATCGAACTTTTTAAAAATAGTTCACCAAAGTTACCGGACTTTTCAAAAATTGCCCGGCAAAGTCACCGGACTTTTTAAAAATAGTTCACCAGAGTTACCGGTCTTTAAAAAAAGATCGCATCGCGACCCGGCAATTCCGGAAAAAAAGCCCGGGGGTAACCCCGACCTCCCAAAAAATCGGTAACCCCCCTCCCCCCTACCTCCCGCACCGCAGAAAAATAGATCGGACCGATCAATTTCAAAATCGGTCGGGGCGACCTCTCTTTTTCCAGTTTGCCGACATGCGTTTCCACTGGAGTTTCAGACGAAAAGGGGTGGTCGCCCCGACCGCACTCACGAACCGGTCGGTCCGACCGATCGTACACATTGGTCGGGGCGACCTGTAATCCACGCGGATCTGAGGTGACCCCCTCCCCCCCGACCAACTTTTGTAAAGCCGGGGCCCCCACCCCCACCGCTTTCAGTAAGTGGGGGGACTACCCCCGGGCTGTGGGGTAAAGTGACATTATGTCGGTTTTCAATGGCATTTTCACCCCGCCTGTTTAATGAGTTTATACTTATACACACGAATGAATGCGCATGAACGACCTATCCCGGATTAAGGCGAGAGATATGAATAAATAAATTACAAGACCGGCGAAGCACCCGATACTGGCTTCTATGGGCAGAATAATGACAGGGCCGTGTCCGCCGCTGGGATGCGTAAATGGAACACCCACGTCGGGTGGTCCTGATAATCAGTTTAATCTTGTAGGATGACCTATAATCTTACCCGATGTTTTGCCCGGAATGTAAAACTATGCTAATCTCGTCTGGTGGCCAGCTCAAATGCCGCAAGTGCGGGTATATCAGAAAGATCGAAGCTAGTGAACATATGACGCGCGAGAAAAAGCGCACGGAAAATGAAATTACCATCGTGGACGACGAGGATGAACAATTAAAAACACAGCCCACGATCCAGATCAAGTGCCCCAAGTGCGAGAACAACCTCGCTTTCTGGTGGCTCCGACAGCTCCGGGCGGCTGATGAGAGCGAGGTTCGATTTTTCCGGTGTACCGTGTGCGGTCACACATGGCGGCAATACGATTAAGTCATACTCTCTCTATAAAATCCGTTTTTTAAAAAATAAGCCTGATACTCAGTTGCACCCGCTATCGCGTTATTGATAAACAGGTAATCTCACCAAAATCAGTTGCATGATAGATAATACGTCTCACTCATTAAAAATCGAAAACATAGTCGTTCAGGATCTCAAGCATGTTCTCCGGTGAGACAATAATTCAGGGATACCTGTCCCGGTGGGTAACCGATCCCAGCCGAAATGCCTAACATCTATTTTGCCCTATATCACCACAGATATTGTTCTCATGAGATGACCGGATGATCTTTCAGTATTCGCCTTTTTTTATCCCTCTCTTGCTTTCAGCAGTGCTGACCGGTGTACTGGCGTATTTCGGGTGGCGGAACCGTACCACCCAGGTATCAGTGTTGTTTACCCTGCTGATGTCTGCGACTACGCTCTGGACAATCGGGTATGCGCTCGAACTGATCTGCACCGATCTCCCTACAAACCTGCTCCTCAATACCATCGAGTACGTGGGGATCGTTACTGTGCCGGTAGCCTGGCTGCTGGTGATCCTGTGCTATACCGGCCGGGCTCATTATATTACCCTGCGGAATGTGATTCTCCTCTCGGTTATCCCCGCTATTGTTGTCCTGCTGGTCGCCACAAACCAGTATCATTTCCTGTATTATTCAGCAGTTATTCCGAGAATTGTCTCCGGTTCGGTGGTCTGGGTCTTCTTACGGGGGCCGTTGTTCTGGCTGCACGTCACCTATTCCTACCTGCTGCTGCTCATCAGCCTGATCCTTCTTGCCTCCCGGTTCTCCGGTGCCCCGACAATTTACCGTCGGCAGATTGCCCTTCTCGGAATGGCCGCTACCATCCCTGTGCTTGTGAACCTTCTCTATGTCGCGTCCATCGATCCCGTGCCAGGACTTGATCTCACACCCTTCACCTTTACCTGTGTCGGCGTGATTATCGCGCTGGGGCTCTTCCGGTACCAACTCTTTTTCATTCTGCCGGTTGCGTATCCCCAGATATTCTCTGCGGTAAGCGACGGGATCGTTGTCACCGATACCAAAGGCCGGATCCTGGATCTCAACCCTGCGGCGCGGGAAATCACCTGTGACCCGGGAACAGAGATTATTGGCACGCCCCTTACCGTATGTTTCCCGCAGTTACCCCCGATTATTGCTGAAGAAACCGGTTGTCTGACAGAGACCCACCGGGAGATCCCGATCCGGCAGAACGGTGCTCCCCGCTATTACGATGTCGTCTGCCGGCAACTCCGCGTACCGGGGCAGTCCCCGACCGGCCATCTTTTCATCCTCCGTGACATTACCGACCTGCGGACTGCACTCAATGAACTGGAGACAGCGCACAAGAAACTTAACCTGCTCTCCAGCATCACCCGGCATGACATGATGAACAAACTCACAGGACTTCTGTTTTATATCGATCTGATGAAGGCCCAGGATGACCCGGAAAAGATCTCCGCATACCTCCCCCGGCTCGAAGAGATCGCAAGAATGATCCAGAACGAGATCGCGTTCACCCATGATTACCAGGACATGGGGATGAAATCCCCGGTCTGGCAGGATCTTTCGGCGTGTATCTCCGTTGCGAAGAGCCAGGTCGATCTTGGAGGAATCACCGTGGACAACGATTGCGCAGGTATTGAGATATATGCGGATCCGTTGTTTGTCAAGGTGATCATCAACCTGCTGGACAATGCTGTCCGTCACGGTGGCAGCAGACTCGCAGCCATCCGGTTCTCGTGCCAGCAGAACGGTGATTCGCTCGTTGTCACCTGCGCAGATGACGGGGCCGGTATCGAAGAAACTGACAAGTCCCGCCTCTTCACGAGGGGTTTTGGGAAAAATACCGGGCTCGGCCTTTTCCTGGCCCGCGAGATCCTCCAGATCACCGGCCTTACGATTCGCGAAAACGGGGTCCCGGGTGCCGGGGCCCGGTTTGAGATCACGGTGCCCCTGGCCTCTTTCTGGTTAACCGGCAGGACGTGACGCTTAAGCGCCCCGGTTGATTTACCGGGTGAGCAGCGGTGTCGTGCGCTCCTTTTCCATAAGTTCCAGCGCAAAGGAAATATCTTCGACAAGTTCCTGCAGGAGATGGATCTCCTGGTCGTTGAAAAAATCGGGTTCGGCCGAGTAGAACCGCATGGCACCGATACAGGAGGTTCCGTTCCGGATCGGGATGCCAGCGGAGGAACGGTACCCGCGTTTGGCTGCCTCGTTCCGATATTTTTCCATGCGGCGATCTGACGGGATGTCGTTGCAGATCGTCGGGCGACCTTCCCGGATGGCTGAACCGGTCAGTCCCATACCCTGCGGCACGTTATCAACCGTTATGGAGAGCTGGCTTAAGTATCCCTCTTCGTAACCGCAGGCTGCAACCGGGTGGACCTGTCGTGTAGCCGGATCCACCATACCGATCCATGCCATCAGGAATTTTCCCTCCTCGACTGCGATACGGCAGGCTTCGTCAAGGAGTTCCTGCCGGTTTTTGATATGGATTACAGCCTTGTTTGTCCGGGAGAGGACTGAGTACAGCCGGTTGAGATGCAGGAGCGCATCGTTTGCACGTTTGCGCTCCACGGCCCGCCGGATGGTGTGGCTCAGTTCGGCGAACTGCGCTTTTGGATCGCCTCCCTTCTGGATATAGTGATCCGCCCCTTCGTTGAGGGCTTCGATCACGACATCCTCCCGTCCTTTCCCGGTAAAGATTATGAAAGGCAGTGCAGGGTATTCGGACCGGATTATCCTGAGGAATGCAAGCCCATCCATGACCGGCATCTGGTAATCTGAGATTATCACGTCATAGGTTGTGGATTTGATCTTTGTGAGGGCCTCGGGTGCCGATGAGGTCGTGTCAACCCGGATGTCTCCGGCCCGCTCAAGAAAGATCTTTCCGAGGTCAAGTAATGCAGGTTCGTCGTCAACGTACAGGGCAGAAATCATGGCATGTATTTTCCCGAATCTTCGATGGGATACTATCAGCGATTATCCTTAAATCAGTTGCTTTTTTTAAAAAAGGGATGTTTGAGTGCACGGTGAGCACATCATAGACTCGCTGTACGAGTATACCGGGGCCTTTTAGTCCCGGGAATCGATGTGGATATCTCAAAAGAACCTCGTATCATTATGGTGTGGAGGTATTATTTAGGTCAACCGAAACCATTTTTATTTAGGGCATCCTAATTATTGATCAGATGGCACAGGAACAGGTAGAGGAATATCTCGAAGCGATTTACGATATTGCAGGGACCGACGGCGCCGCAAAGACCACGGCGATTGCAAAATGCCTCAAGGTTGCGCCCGCGAGCGTGACCGAAGCCCTCCAGAGCCTTGCGGAAAAGAACCTCGTTAATTACGAACCTTACAAAGGTGCGAGTCTGACCGATGATGGTAAAAAAATTGCCGAGACCATCAAACGCCGTCACCGGCTCCTTGAAGTTTTCCTTGCCGATGTGCTCCACATCAACCGGACAAAGGTACACGATGAAGCGTGCCGGATGGAACACACGATATCCGAAGATACCGAGAACGCCCTCTGCCGTATGCTCAACGCACCGTCCCGCTGTCCCCATGGCAGCCCGATCTCTCCCTGTAGCAAGGGGATCGGGAGCTGCAGCGAGTGCGATGCGGCAACCGGTTCCGCCGTTCCTTTCCTCAGTGACCTTCGTACCTCCGATATTATTCCTATTACCGATCTTGGTGCACAGGAAAAAGGGACGATCGCATTTATCCGCGGGGATTGCAAGGTCGTCCAGCGGCTTTCTGATCTGGGCTTAACGCTTGGGACCACCGTCTCTGTCACCCGCAAGGCACCCATGAACGGCCCGGTCGAGGTCTTTGTGCGTCGGACAAAACTTGCAATCGATCATAAAATTGCGGAAAATATTTTTGTGAATGCCGTTAAGGGAGGGACACCTTGAGCGGGTGTGGAGGTTGCAAAGGGTGCGACCCCAAAAAGGAGAGCACCATAAAAAATGCGGATTACACCATTGCCCTTGCCGGCAATGCAAATGTCGGAAAAAGCGTCACCTTCAACCAGCTGACCGGTGTCGACCAGATTATCGGGAACTGGCCGGGCAAAACGGTCGAGCGTGCCGAGGGGCTTCTCCAGTACAAGGGAAAACGGATCCGCGTGATCGACCTGCCGGGGATCTACTCGTTTTCCACCTACTCGATGGAGGAACTGGTCTCACGGGAGTACATCGCGCTCGAACACCCGGATGCGGTTGTCAACGTGATCGATGCATCCGCACTGGAACGCAACCTCTTCTTTACTATCCAGCTCATGGAGCTCGCCCCGCCGCTCCTTGTCTCGGTCAACCAGATCGATCTTGCCGAGAAAAAAGGGCTCACCGTCGATACCGGGAAACTTTCCACATTGCTCGGTGTCCCGGTCGTCCCGACAGTGGCTATCCGGGGAAAGGGCATCTCCAATCTCACCGAAGCGATCCTCGATCTCGTGCACGATCACCCGGTTCCGCCGGTTCTCACCTACGGCAGGGAGATCGAAGAGCGCATCGGGAAAATTGTTTCCCTGATGGGTGCGGTAACAACCCCGTATCCCGTCCGCTGGATCGCAATAAAACTGCTGGAGCGGGATCCCGAGGTCTCCCGCATTGTCGGTTCGCAGGATCTGTCTGTTGTCGCCGCTGCCGGGAAACTCTCCGAAGAGATCGAAACGCTGCACGGGGAACCGGTCTGTGTCGTAATGAGCGCGGAGAGGTACCAGATCGCGGATCGGATTGCAGCAGAAGTAATTACGGTCCGGTCCCCGGAGGACGGCTCGATCAAAAAGAGCCTGACCGACCGGGTCGATCAGATTGCGCTCCACCCTTTTTTCGGGTACCTTATGGTCATTGCCGTGATCGGCGGCCTTTTGCTCTGGACTTTTTTAATCGGGGCGCAGATCTCAAATTATCTCGCCGGTTTCTTTTCCCAGTTCGGGCAGTACGAACCGGTGATCAACGGTTCGCTTTCAAGCGTGCTCTTAAACGGTGCGTGGACCGGTTTTGTCGCCGGGGTGACCCTGATCATCCCGTATGTCCTGCCGTTCTACCTGATCCTCGCCGTGATCGAGGATTCCGGGTACCTGACCCGGATCTCGGTGATGCTTGACCGGGGCATGCACAAACTGGGGCTGCACGGGAAAGCGATTATCCCGATCATCCTCGGGTACGGGTGCAATGTGCCGGCCTGCTACTCGTGCCGGATCATGGAGTCCCCCAAACAGAAACTGCTGTCCGCGTTTCTGGTCACCCTTGTTCCCTGCACGGCCCGGACCGTTGTGATCCTCGGCCTTGTCGCCGCGTTTGTCAATATCTGGTGGGCGCTTGCTCTCTATGCGTTTGATATCCTCCTGATAATCGTTGCCGGGCGGCTGGCATTCCGGGTGATGCCCGGCGAATCGGTGGGGCTCATCATGGAGATGCCGGATTACCATGTGCCGTCGTATTCTGTCGTGCTCAAGCAGACCTGGGCACGCACCAAGTCGCTCATCTGGCTCGTTTTCCCGGCTTACATTATAGGAAGTGCTCTCATCCAGGCAGTATACTGGGCGGGGTGGCTGACCCCCATCAACAATGCTCTTGCACCAATAACGGTCCTGTGGCTGGGACTTCCGGCCATTGTCGGCATCACGCTCATCTTTGGGATCGTGAGAAAAGAGATGACGATCCTGACCCTTGCGGTGCTTCTCGGGACGACCAACTTTGCTACAGTCCTCACACCGGTCCAGCTTATTGTTCTCGCTCTCGTCACCATGATCTATATTCCCTGCATCTCCGTCATCCTTGCACTTGCGTCGGAATTCGGCTGGAAAAAATCGCTGGCGATCACGCTCGTGGAAGTTGTCGCCGCGACGGTGATCGGGGGAATTGCATTCCGGGTGCTCAGCCTGTTTATGGGCTGATGCGCACCCGGGCAACGCTTTTTATTCCGCAGTTCTCTAAGAAGAGACTGCAAGTAAGATTTCCGGGTGCGGGAAAGATTGGTCGACCTTTTTTGGGAACACCCCGGGAATTTGTACAAACCAGAACTAAACGTCAGGCAGTCAGATCCACGTGATAACCGGAAACTTCATGGACTTATAGAAGTGACCGGCACGTACGGGGCGTTTCCTGTCTTTGGATCGACAAGAATTGCAATTGTTCCACTCGGGGCGCGCTTGGTGACCTGCGTGACCATTGTACCGTTATTATAGACTTCAACGGTCATGCGGTCCCCGGAATAATCCAGTTTCCGGAATGAGGCCTGCACAAGGGCATCGCCGTTCTTGATCGCATAGATCTGTTCCCCTGTTCCACGTACCTCTTTGAGGTCTCCCGGGTTCCCGTATTCTCCATAATAGGTCCCGTTGTACATCACCTTTACCCATACGCCCTCGGCAGGGATCACGACCGGTGCGGCGGTTGTGATTGGCAGGGGGGTCAGGGTCGGTGTTGCGACCGGATAATCTGACCCTTTGGTATTTCCCGCCGGATTCATGAGGAGGATGGCCATTCCGCCAATGATTACCAGAAGCACAAGGACAATTGCAATGGTCACCCGGACCGGGATTTTTTCAGATTGTAACACGGGAGGCTGCCGGGCAGGAGCCTGTACTACCGGAGGGGTTTTTACCGGGGGCGTCTCCGGTGCAACAGAGAGATCTGTATCGGAGATTACCGGAAAAACTACCGTGTCGGGGAGTCCGGTCTGTATCCCGGAGTCGGGCCGGGGAATGTCGGCATCGTCGGTATGATCCGGTGCAGCCCCCGCAGGTAAACCGGGAGTCTCTTCGGGCAGAGCCGGTTCGCCAGTTCCTTTATCCGCCGATAGTTCGTCAGGCTCACCTGCCGGTAGTCCTGCGCTTTCGTTCTGAACTGAAGTAGTTGGGATCTCCGGTTCGGGGGGGTTCTCCGGGTGCAAAGGTGTTTTGGGTAGTATCGGAACGAGTGTTGCCATATCTTCAACCGGTCCCATAGCATCGGTCAATCCCGGCTCTTCTTTAACCGGACCATCGTCCGGCCGGGCCGGAACTGATGATTCCGGTTCTCCACCACTTACCCCCGGCACCAGTTCATCAGAGGGTGGTGTCGGGATGACCCCCGTATCCGGGTTTTTGGGAGTTTTTACCCCCTCATCATCCTGAACAGATGCCGGGGAGCTTACCCCTACGGGAGGGACCTCGCCGTGCACATCAGTATTCTCCCCGAAAGTATCTGCTTTTATGAGATCAACCGGCTCTATGGGTATCGGGGTGGAGACTGTGCCCACCTCTTCAATGGAAGGAGCCGGTATCTCCGGTCCGGTTTCCTGTTCCTCTACAGAATACTCATTATCAGGAGGTATTTGATCATTACGGGCTGCAGGTTCATCAATCTCATTGTCCGGGGTCTCCCTTGAGGACACCTGTAACGCGGAAAGCAGATCCTCTGATGGCCGACGGCTCTTCTGGGCTACCTGCGAGTGGGGCCGTGGCACCTCGGGGGCTTCAAAACGGCGAACCGTTGGATGCATACCCGGGGATTTTACTAAGGCCTGTTGTTTTCCGACAGGGGCTGGTTCCTGACGGATGGATACAATATGCTCGATCAGTTTTTGTACCCAGAGGTCACATTCCGCGCTCCTGTCTTCATACGGCTGCTGGGAAAAGATCAGATCAAGGATTTTTGAGTCTTCAAGGCCGTTCGGGTCGATAACTGTAAGGGTGATGAACGGCTCACGTGCCGGGGTTGTTCCCCCTTTTACAGACAGGATGGAGGCAAACAAAACGACCTGCGGCTGGTCGCTGGTATGACCGCTGTCAACGAGCGCAAGACGCTGGCTGGTAAGAATAACATCATACTCAATATCGTCGATCAGTACCCGATCCGTTGTCAGGATTATGGATTCGCCGCTTTTCAGGTACGGGCCAGCCATCGTGAGCACTCTCCGGATCCATTTTCGTTGTCTGTAGTGATATGCTTTTTAGATGGTCATCATTTTTGACCGGTCATCATTTGGCAGGACCTGTTGGCTCTGAAGGTTTGCGAAGATATGAGTACTCCGGTGAGGGAGCACCTGCAGGAGCGATTACATCTGTTGCATGTGACCCGGATCTTTGGCCGGTGAGATCACGAAAGGGATTTACTTCTGATCCAGAAGCAGGTCATATCCATGAGGCAATTCCCTTTAAAAAAATACAATGACGGTATCAACCAGAATGAGGATAAAAGATCCCTTGTCTTTTTTTAAGATAAAAAATACCTTGTTTATTCTGCGTTACCGGGTCGCGCAGCAGATACCCTCTTGAGGATCTTTTTTAATTCGCCGAACTCATGGGCAGGATCTCCCCTGCGGTGGATATAATAGTTGGCGCCGGCATCAAGGGTTTCCCTGATCTCCCGATCCAGGTCCATCCCGCTGTAAATGATAATATAAGAGGTACATCCCTGTTGGCGCAGTGTACTGACAAAAACCGTACCGTTCATCACCGGCATCTGCCAGTCTGTAATAATGACGTCGTACGTGTGTTCCTGTACCAATGCCAGTGCCCGGACGACTTCCGTCGCGGTATCCGCACAACAGTCCGGATCATCTTCAAATTCAAGACGCAGGATTTCCAGAATATCCACATCATCATCAACAATAAGAATACGCGTCATTGATCCTGCTGTTCAAAAATTGCTGGTACCTATATTTAAAATGGTATTATGCAGGAATTTAGTCCGAGCAAGTGTTAAATCAGGCATATCCTAGAAATTTTATTCTGAATCCCCGTGCCGGATCAGACGATATGATGCGGGTGGTACCCCCATCTCGAACCGTGTCTCTTTTCCAGATACCCCGGTTTCCTCAAGGGTAATATCAGTCAGTGACAGGATTTCACTCAATATATAAAGTCCACTCTGGCCCGGGACATCCCCCTCCAGTTCAAAGATCCGTTTTTTGTCCTCGGACTTAATGCCGGGACCATTATATTCCACAATGATTGCAAATCTCTCCGGTTCCTCCCGTGAAAAGACCCTGATGGATGACGGGGGATGTTCAACTTGAACCGCATTCTTGAACAACCGGGAAAAGACCCGTTCCATCTGGTGATCAGCATAAACAAAAAGATACGGAAGATCGATAGAATACCTGACAGGGCTTTCGCTGCACTGTGAGACAGCTGCAGCAACAACCTGCCGGATATCCAGCCACTCTGGGGGTTTGGAACCCAGATCTTTGAAATCCCTGGTAGTAGTGATTTTATCCCGTATGGCTTTTGCCGCATGTTCCTGCCGTTCAAGGTAACCAAGGATAACCGGATCCTTCTCCTGTTTCTGCGCCCTGCCCAGATAACCCAGAAGAACCGTGATCTTATTCTGGATATCATGGCGGGTGAGGCTGGTTAGTACATTAAGTTTTTTGTTGGCCAGACGGAGTGTCTGCTCCATACGGATTCTCTCTGAAATGTCCCGGCAGAGACAGCAGGCAAACCCGTTATTCTGGTATTCCAGGTACCTGACTACCATTTCAACAGGTATGGGCGTACCATCCTTTCTGATCATAACCGTATCGCGGGTTATGGTACCCTCACCTTTGAGGTGCTCCCAGAGATCGTCCCATGTATCTATAACCGGGGCAGGGAATATATCCACTAACGTGAGATTGGGTATTTCATCGGCTGTGTATCCCAGACTGGTAACAGCGGCCTTGTTTGCATAATCCATCCTTGCATTATGGTTCACCCAGAACACCATATCTGCCGCGTTATCCATGGTAAACTGGGTCAGGAGCAGTTGTTGTTCCATTTTTTCCCGGTTTGCCATCTCCTCGTACAATTGTCGGTTAATTTCACGGAATTCATTTGTGCGGGTTACAATGGTTTCTTCGAGTATTTCCTGCGATTTTTTTAGTTTTGCATGGACACGGACATCTTCCGTGATGTCGAGCCCGCAGGAAAAATATCCGGTCAGCTGTCCATGATTATCGAACAGGGCATGATCCCACCATCGCTGCCATCGTGCCTCTCCATTAGCCATGATCGCCCGGAATTCAATCATACCAGCCGGGTACTGCAGGCTTAACCGGGACCGGTTCACACGAACCCGCTCTGAATCCTCTGCCAGGATAAGGTGCTTGAAGGGTCGACCGATGAGATCCTCTCGTGATCGTGCCATTGCCTGGCAATAGGGTTCATTAACATACTGGATAATTCCCTCCGGGGTGTACTTTACAACATACTCCATCTGTTTGTCAAGGAGCGTGTAGAATTCTGGGAGGATTGCATCCGAAGATGTACTGCCCCCGGATGTTATGTTTTCATCGTCCACGATAACTGCTACCCCGGGCTTGCCGGTGCCATAGACCAGCGGTATCAGGAACAGGGAGACCGGGCGGTCTTCTCCATTAAAAACGATTCGGGCTCGCACCCGCTGCTCAACGCCTTTGAGTGCTGCCCTGAATATCTGCTGGACTGTTCCGCCTTCAAGGATCTTAAACGGAAACCTCTCAAACGGTTGACCAACGATCTGCTCTGATGAGTGGCCAGTCAGCCGTGAAAATTTCTGGTTATGATCTGTCACAAGGCTGTCCTGATCGAGAGTAATGAATGGCTGGAGGCAGACTTTCCTTATTGAGGCTGCAGGCATGCGATGGGAGATATAATAGATTTTTGAGGTTCCCCGCTTTCTCCCGTCAACAGATCCCTGAATCTGCAGGATGTCCATATATTTTGCTACCGAGTTTCGGTTCATGTGCAGCAGACCGGCTATGTCGGTGATACTCATCCCTTCCGGGTGCTGTTCGAGTTCCTCCTTGATTCGGGAAATCTCTTCCAAATACTCTTCCATGGTATGTTTCTTTGCGTCCTGTTGTATCCAGTGTCGGTTATGCGCCTTTAAAAAATATCCCTTTGCCATGCTTATATGCAAAGCAATTGATAGTGTTTATAAACTATTTTGTGCCAAAGTAAAAATTGCACCGAAAAAGCATGGCAAATAAATCCGTGCTGAAATTGCATCAAAAAAAGGTGATTGATGTGACGGAATACACGACATACACAGTAAAAGATGGTATGAGTTCTCCGGGAACGGTCATTCAATACGATGGCCTCCAGAAGAATATCCGACTCCTCGGTGACCTCTCGGAAAAAATTGACCAGTACTTTGCCATGCAAACACTGGCAATTACGACCGGTATGGATGAAATGAACGAGAGCGTAGCGATACGGTGATGAAAATGGAAGCACAGATTGACCAGGTATTCAAAAACGAGCTTAAGATTACTGATACGACGGGAAACCCGGGGGCGCTTGGCCTGCTGGCGTTCGGACTGACGACGATTATCCTGAATATGCATAATGCCGGTATCTTCGGCATGGGTTCCGTGGTCTTTGCCATGGGTATATTCTACGGTGGTATTGCCCAGATCATTGCGGGAATTATGGAATGGAAGAAGAACAACACGTTCGGGTTGACCGTGTTTACCTCGTTCGGGTTCTTCTGGATCTGTCTGGTATTTATGCTCCTCATGCCCATGTGGGGATGGGGTCCTGCCATCAGTAAAGAGGGGATGGTCTGTTTCCTTGGCATCTGGGGACTCTTTGCGTTTGCATTGTTCCTGATTACGTTCAGGATGGCTAAATCGATGCAGGTCCTCTTTGCCCTGCTGGTGATACTCTTCTTCCTCCTGATCGTAGGGAATGCCCTCGGGAACAGCACGATCCTGATGGTTGCCGGTATCGACGGTATCCTCTGCGGGCTGTGCTCGATGTATATAGGCCTCGGGCAGATCATGAATGAAGTGTGGAAAGAAACCGTCGTAAGACTTGGGTGATGAAAATGGTTGAAGTACAGGATTTCACGGAAATGTTTGAGAGGAATCCCCTTGCACAAGCGATTGTGGAGGCAAACCTCAGGATTGTCATGGTGAACGAAGCATTCTGCAAACTGACCGGTTACGGCAGAGACCGGTTGCTGGCGATTAAGTTCAGCGATTTCAAAGACCAGCAGATGCTCAAGTACCTGAAAAACTCGGGTGAATCGGTGACGGAAGCCATCAATGCACGGCACAAAACGATCGGGGAGAGCACGATTGAGACCCCCTCCGGCCTGCACGTGGTTCTCCGCACAAACATTCCCATTCTTAACGAGAAAGGGGAAGTAAAACTGGTCTATATCACGTACAACGAGATCACCAGTGTCGTCAAGACCCGGCAGTATATGGAGCACGAAATCGCCGAGATGAGTAAGAATTACAGCAAGATGGCAGAAGGAGATCTTACAGTCCGGTACGAGATTACGCCGCCGGATGAAGATACCAAAGAAACCCACGACCAGATCGTTAAACTGCGTGATGCAGTCCGCGGGATTGTCATTAATCTCGAAAAGAACATCGGCGATGTCAACAAGAAGATGCAGAACCTCACAACCACGGCCGACAACGCCAACAAGAGCATCGAAGAGGCATCAAAAGGTGTCAACCAGATCGCAAAGAACGCCGGGGGCGTCAGCGAGAATGCGCAGAAAGCTGCCGAAGGCGTCGACCAGATGTCAAAAGCCATGCAGGACATGAGCGCAGCCGTTGAGGAAATTACATCGAGCATGGAGAGTGTATCCACCCAGGCAAAGAGCGCAAACGATTCCGCAAAGTCGGGTGCCATCCTCGCAGATACGGTCAACAAGGATATGACCGCGATCACTGCTTCATCGAACAATGTCCATGCTATCGTCACAGAGATTGGGAAACAGATGGCCGACATCAGCAAGATTATCGTGCTCATCCGCGATCTTGCCAACCAGACCAACCTGCTTGCCCTGAATGCAGCAATCGAGGCAGCACGAGCCGGCGAACACGGCAGGGGCTTTGCGGTTGTCGCATCCGAGGTCAAGTCCCTTGCCCAGGAATCACGCTCCAGTGCCGAGAGGATCGAGGAGATGATCACCCAGCTCAATGCGGCTACCAAGAAGGCGACCGAAGCCATGGAGGCCTCAAAGGAACTGGTCAGCAAAGGTGTCATTGCCTCTGCCGATGCGGTCGAAGCGTTCAAGAAGATCCAGGTTGCGGTTGAGACCGTTTCAAACAGTGCTTCCGAAGTTGCCGCAGCAACAGAAGAGCAGGCAGCAACAACCGAAGAGATCACCGCAAGCGTTCACGAGGTCGGGAGTCTTATCGAACGGACCGCAAAAGAGGCCGGCGATGCAGCAGCAGCGACAGAGGAGTCCGCCGCAGCGCTTGACGAGATCACAAGAATGATACAGAATGTCAACGATATTGCAGTCGAGGCCACAGAAGCAAACCGCCGATTCAAGGTGGAATAACGGAGGTTTGGCGCCCATGACTGCAAAGGCAAGCGAACCTGTTGCAACGGCAAAGAACCCCGCTGCCGCCCAGAATGATCTGGGCACGATACAGGTCGTGGAGTTTGTGCTCGGGAACGAGCATTTCGCCATTGACCTGTTTGAAGTCAAGGAAGTGGTCGAGTACACGACGATCACAAAACTTCCCAATGTCCAGCCTTACGTCCGCGGGATTATCGACCTGCGCGGCGAGATAACGATGATCATTGATCTCAAGCACCGGTTAAACATCACCGATGCAAGCACAAAATCGCTTGAGGCTTCGAGGATCATTGTCCTTGACGACAAGATCACCAAATCCAAGATCGGGATCCTTGTTGACGACGTGACCTCGGTTTCCACATTCGAGGGAAACCAGGTCGATCACACGTCCGCGTCGATCAGCCACGAGGATACAGCGATCATCGGGATTATCAAGCGCAAAATCAAGGTCAAGGACAAGGAGATCAACGAACTGATCATCTGGATCGATATCAAGAAACTGCTCGACGATCTTGATTCCACCCTTTGATCGAGAAGAGTCCGGGAGTGGATCCCGTCATTACGTGGATGACCTGCCGGCACTTCCCGAAAATCAGGGAAAGGAGGTTCCTTTGGGGATCCGGCACCACATCCATTGGGACGGCGCGATTCCCTCCACCAAAAAAACCCGTGTAACCATCACTCATTGTCCATTCATGCAATGCCCCATATCAGTTTACAGGAATACCGGTGTATCTCCCTGGTACACCGGCAGCCTGGATCCATTTTTTTTAAATGCCCTGTCCGGCTCCCGGTATCCTCCCCGGGAGAATCATCCGGAGTTCCTTTGATATAGGAACCTGAAGATACCGTTATCCGGGCGACGATATCTGTATGAACGCGGTGCTCATTTTTTCCGGTGGGATGGACAGTACCACCCTCCTCTACGATCTGATCCACGAAGGATACGAGGTCAGTGCGATCACGTTCGATTACCGCCAGAAACACAATAAAGAGATCCGGTGCGCAGAAAATATCTGCAAAAAACTTCGGATTCTTCACAAAATCGTCGACGTTTCAGTCTTAAACGACCTTGCCCCGTCCAGCCTGACCCGGGAAGAGTGGGATGTACCTGAGGGCAATTATGCGGAAGAGTCAATGAAACAGACGGTCGTCCCGAACCGGAACATGGTTTTCTTGAGCCTTGCGGCATCGTATGCAATCGGTATCGGGGCACAGGATCTTTTTTATGCAGCCCATGCCGGGGATCATGCGATCTATCCCGATTGCCGGCCGGCGTTTGTAAGCGCTATGACAACTGCCCTGCATCTCTGCGACTGGAACGATGTGACCCTCCATGCACCTTACCTGATGATCAGTAAGGGAGATATTGTCAAAAAGGGACTGGCCCTTAACGTAAATTACGCGGAGACGTGGTCATGCTACAAGGGAGAAGACCGCCCCTGCGGGAAGTGCGGGGCATGCACCGAGCGGCGCGAGGCGTTCGGACTGGCGGGTGTCGCGGACCCGCTGGAATACCGGGCATAGTACCCAGGGATTTTTACCTGAAATATCCCCGATAAAAAACAACCGGGATTTTTCCCGGCCAGTCTCCCTATTATAAAAATGCGGGTTCGACCCGGTAGTCCTGCGTGCATTCGCCGTCAAGGATCGTCTCATAGGACCGGGTCTCCCCCGGTGCAACCGGACCGATAAAGACCAGTCGTGAATCCCTGATTGCATTGGTCTTGCTGTTTACCAGGTTGAAATTCAGCTGCACGCCCGGGATCGTCGTATTCCCTGCGTTATACACGTACCCGTCAAGGTGCGAATAACACCCGAACCCCGGTGACCAGGAATCTGCGTATTCGTAATGGGTGTGGAGTTCTCCTGCGGAAGTGTCTTTTGCGATCGTATCGCTCAGGCACCCTGCCCCAAGTGCAAACGCGGCGACAAAGAGGAGAAGAAGTATACCCGTGCCCACCCTGGAAAATCCCTTATGCATAGTTCTGGTGCCTCACAACTGTACAAAAAAAAGGTGTTACTTGAGTATAAGGATTGACTCGGGTGCGCGGACTACGAGTGCGAGGCTCTCGTAGATCTGGAATTCGAGCAGGTCCCCGACCGGGCCGTTGTACCCGACTGCAAGATCCTGACCGATCGCAATCGACGCATACTGGCTGCCCGAGGCGACGAGAACGCCGCCTTTCTTGAGCGCCGGAGCCTTGACAACACCGTCTCCGACAATTGAGGAGATATGCTCAAGTTCGGTCCCGTCACCCTGTGGGTATCTCCGGAGGAGCAGGTTGTACTGTGCCGGTGCGAGGGCGAGGCTGTAGGGGCCGTGGAAACCGGTGCTGTCGAGCTTGGTGACCGCAGCAATGATCTGGTCTGCAGCGGCACCGACCTTGTCCCACTTCGTGAGCGTCAGGGAGCCGGCTCCTTCCGCGTTCAAGAGGCCCGGGGTTCCCGTAAGCCCGTTAAAGATGATCCGGTCTTCCTTTGCCGCTGCGTCCATTGCCGCACAGGCCACCGGCGCCGTGTCGAGGATGAGGTGATCGCGTTCGTAGGCCGCAAGATCGCGCTTACCGAGCGAGAACTCTGTCCTTACCAGAGAGAGCGGGAGGGAGATGCTCGCGCTGATCCCATCTTCCAGTGCGTAGTCGCCGAGGGGGAGCGACTTTAATCCGAATCCATACGGGCCTTCGACAGCAAGCAGCCGCCGCCCGCTGATCTGGCTCTTTGCCGCCTGGACTGCCACATCGTCAATCAGTTTCCAGGTCTCTGCACCGATGGGTGCCTCTTCACGTCCGAGATATACATTTGCCATGATTAAGCCTCCTTTACGGTTTTGAGTGCTCCGATGGTCGATTCCTCTTTTGCTGCGGGTGCAGCAGCGCCTGCTGCCCCCAGTTTTCCTGCCATGGTGTCCACTTCGAGCGTTCCTTTCTTATAGAATTCATCCTCGTTGCCGGTCAGGATGGAGAGGAGCCGTAAGAGTTCCCCTACATGCACGCGTTCTTCGTCGGCGATATCGGTCAGGACCGCCTTTGCAAGCTCGTTGTCGGTTGCATCCGCATGGGCCATGTACCCGTGGATCGCTTCAAGTTCCCCGGCAACGTCAAGCCGGACAACCCGGATGAGTTCCTCTTTGGTCAGCTTGCGGTCCGGTACCATACCGCTGAACGGATTGAAAAAGTCTGGCATTACTATCACCTGATATATATGTCAGAGTTGTATATCGCCCGGTTTAAATACTTTTGACTGGAGGCAGATCCATCAACATGCACTGCATGAAGCGGGTGGATCAGATGAGTACTTTCTTTTTCCTGAGCAGCCGGTTGTAGGCGATCGCGAACCGGTGTGCCTCGTCCCGGATCTCCTCGATATACCGGAGCGCGATGCTTTTTTTATCGAGCCGGAGCGGGAGCACGTCTCCGGGCACATAGATCTCTTCTTCACGTTTCGCAATCGCGATGATCGGCTGCCCGGTGACGCCAAGTGTGGCAAGGGCCTCCTGTGCGGCCGAGAGCTGGCCCCGGCCCCCGTCGATGATCACGAGATCCGGGAACGGGGTGTACTCATCGGTGAGCCGCTTATAGCGCCGTTTCACCACTTCCGCAATGGATGCAAAGTCATCGATTCCTTCAACGGTTTTGATCTTAAACCGCCGGTAGCCGGACTTGTCCGGCTTCCCGTCCCGGAACTGCACCATCGAACCAACCATCGCGGTGCCGGAGAGGTGCGAAATATCGAAACATTCGATCACCGAAGGGGGGCGGGCCATCGTAAGGGCCGCGCCGAGTTCGGTGCCTTTGAGCGTGTCACGGAAGAACGCGATCTCGAGGTTCTTTTGTGCGAGATCGAGCAGCTGCCGCTTCTCCCCCCTCTGCGGAACGATAATATCGACCTGCTTTCCCTTTTTTACCGAGAGAAACTCTGCGAGTGCAGGATCCGTTTCGTAGCCGAGGATTAACTCTTTTGGTGGTTCGCGCTCCGAGTAATACTGGACGAGGAACTCCTCGAAGAAATCCTCTCCCCCGGCATCGAACGTGAATTCCTGTTTGTTTGAAAGCGATCCCCGCTCAACGTTAAACGCGGTAAGGTACACCTTCCCGTCCGTCACCTGGTACGCGATCACGTCCTGATCGTACTCGCGCTGGCGCTCTACGTGCTGCCGGTCGGCAAGGTGCCCGATGGCCTTAATCTCGTTCCTGATCATGAGTGCCCGTTCGAAATCCTCCGCTGCCGAGCGTGCTGCCATCTCAGTTTTGAGTTCATTGAGCAGTTCGTGCGCTTTTCCCTTGAGGAGCAGGGTGGCCTTCTTCACGTTCTCATCGTATTCTTCCGGGCTCACGGTGCCGGTGCAGGGGGCACTGCAGGACTGCATATGGTGCCGGAGGCAGGGCCGTTTCGGGATTATCTTGCAGGTCCGCAGGTGGAAGACCTTCTTTGCCACCTTAAGCACGTAGTCGCGCTCCGCGGCCGAGACAAACGGCCCGAAGAATGTCCCGTCTCCGGTCGTTTTCCGGGCGATCACGAGCCTCGGGAACTCTTCCTTTGTCAGCTCGATCCACGCGTAGCGTTTCGCGTCTTTTAAGTCGATATTGTATTTCGGCTGGTGTTTTTTGATCAGGGTGTTTTCGAGAAGGAACGCCTCGGTCTCGGTGTCCGTGACAACGACATCGACCGAGGCGATATGGGCGACGAGGCTCTTTGTCTTTGGGTCATGATCTTTTTTTGTGAAATAACTCGATACCCGCTTTTTGAGATTTTTTGCCTTCCCGACATAGATGATCGTCCCTACATCATCGGAATAGAGGTAGCAGCCGGGGTTTTCGGGAAGGCTCGCAGTATCGATCATGAATCTCAAAAAGAGTATCCGGGTGCAGGCTCATTAAGCGTTGGGGATGGGGTAATGAACGGTCAATCGGCCGGCTCGCTACAGTACTCCCTGATCGCGTTGAGGAAGACCGGGCCGTACTTCTCCTGCTTGACGGTACCGACCCCGGGGATCGTTGCGAAATGCGCCCGGTCGCAGGGGCGGGTGCGGGCCATCTCCCTGAGGCTCCGGTCCGCGAACACGACATACGGCGGGATCCCGCTCTCCCGGGCGAGGGATGTCCTGACCGCTTTGAGCCTCATGAAGAGTTCTGTGTCCGCTTCACGGGCATCACTGTCTACCACTTCGGCCTCAGGTACTGATAACTGGGATACCGGTGCTGCGTCCCGCACGGGTGTCGGGAGCCTGACCCGACAGGTCCCGGCGAGCAGCCCGCTGCTTTTCGTTCCAAGGGCAATGACCGGGTATTTGTCCCCGGTTCGTGCGAGGTACCCCTGCCGGACCAGGTCGTTGATCCAGACACGATATTCTTCCTTTGAGTGCTGCTTTCCGGAGGCATACGCGGGCAGGCGGTCGAAATGGTATGCTTCGATCTTCGCCGACTTTTTTCCCCGCAAGACATCGGTAATGAGTTCGACCCCGAAGTGGGACGGCAGCTGCTGCACACACGCAGCGATCATGCGCGCCGGTTCCGTGCCGTCGATGGATGCCGCGGGGTGTTCGCAGTTGTCGCACGACCCGCACTGCTCTGACCCGGGTGTTTCACCAAAATATGAGAGCAGGAATGCGCGCCGGCAGCCGGTCGTCTCGCAGTACACGGTCATGTCCTGGAGTTTTTTGAGCGCGATCCGGACCGAACGCTCTCCGCCATCATCGTGTTCGAGCATGGACCGGACCCGGGCATAATCCCCCCTGCTGTAAAAAAGGAGACATTCGGCAGGCTTCCCGTCTCGCCCTGCCCGCCCGGTCTCCTGGTAGTAGGACTCGATCGTCTTTGGCAAGTCATAGTGGATCACGAAGCGGACGTCCGGCTTGTCGATCCCCATCCCGAACGCGACCGTGGCACAGACAATCTGCGCAGCGTTTTTGAGGAACGCATCCTGCACGTCTGCTCTCACCGGCCGGGGAAGCCCGGCATGGTAGGCGAGCGCCTTGAATCCTTTTTTCCGGAGTTCGTATGCGATCTCCTCTGTCTCTTTCTTGCTCATGCAGTAGACGATCCCAGCCTCGTTTTTGTGCCGGCAGAGGAAATCGGCGAGCATGACCAGCGGGTTCTTCTTTGGGACCACCCGGTAGGTCAGGTTCTCCCGGTTGAAACTGCCCACGAACTCCCGGACCTTCACGAGGCCGAGCTGCTGGCAGATGTCTTTTCTGACTTCCGGGATTGCAGTCGCGGTGAGGGCGATGACGGGAGCGGAGGGGAACAGTTTCCGAAACCGGGCGAGTTCCCGGTACTCGGGCCGGAAGTTGTGGCCCCATTCCGAGATGCAGTGCGCCTCGTCGATCGCAATCAGTCGGACCGGGGCTGCTGCAAGGGTATCGAGAAACCCGGCCTGCATGCATTTTTCCGGTGAGACAAAGAGGATGTGAAGCCTGCCTGCCTTCATTTCCGCTTCAATCCCGGTGCGCTCCCGGTAGTCGAGCGTGCTGTTAAAGGCGGCAGCCGGGATCCCCCGGGCGTTGAGGTCGTCCACCTGGTCTTTCATGAGCGCGATGAGTGGCGAGATTACGACCGTGAGGCCGCCGAGGTACAGGGCCGGCAGCTGGTAGCAGAGAGACTTTCCGCCCCCGGTTGCCATGATCGCGAGGGTGTCGTGTCCGCTCAGGACCGATGCGATGATCGCTTCCTGGTGCGGCAGGAATGCAGGATAGCCCCAGTATTTTTTGAGCAGGCTGACGGGTGTCTGATGTGGTTCGGCGGATTGTTGTATGGGGGCAATCTTCAGTGTATCCATGGATTTCCTCGGATCGTGTGAGGAGAGATGCACCGGAACTGCATATGAATACCCGGGTGCGGAGGGTGAAACTGAACGGGAGGATGTGGCGGACGGAATCGACCGGGAGTACGGGAGACAGCGGGAGTAAAAGAGTCCCAAAAAGGCCCGGGTCCTTACGCGTACGATTTGCGGTCCTGTTAACCTGGTACAGGATCATCAGCATACCTCCCTGAAAAAATATATGATCACCCCACCACGTTCACAGAACAGACGTGTGTTACCTTCGCTTAGACACGCAGAGAATACTGTCCTGTTACCTCTACAAGATTGATCCGGCTCGCCAGCCGGTCTCCCGCACCGGAATGCAGAACTTTATCCGTCCCGAGAGAACACGCTCATAAACGAGGTGCACTTATTACGGATTCCCAGGACCTGTACACAATGGAGAATGGGAAGATCCTCCTTGAGATCCGGCTTTCATCCCCGGATCAGATCTTCACCCCGTACTCCCCAATACCGTTCAACGAACATGAGCTCAACTCCGTGACGGAAGACTATATTGTGGAAACGGTCCGGGACTTCCCGGAAAAGGCAGAGTTCCGTATCGTCCTCCGCGTGCCGGCTGCCATTGCCAGGAGCCCGGCATGCCAGGTGCTCCCGGATGCGATCCGGAACCATTTCAGGTACAGGATGCTGGCCCTTGACCGGAGGTACCGCCAGTGGATCCGGTTTGGCAAAAAGACCCTCGTCATCGCAATCGTTGTCCTCGCCCTTGCCACGTATGTCAGCCATGCCATCCTGGAGTTCAGCGAAACGTTGCCCGCACAGATGGTCTCTGACGGTGCTTCGATTGTCGGCTGGGTCGCCATGTGGGCACCGGCAACGGTACTCCTCCTTGAACTCTGGCCGGTCCGGGAGACAAAGAGACTCTACGAGCGGATTATATCGATGGAGATCGTGGTTGCCCCCGCTCCCTGACCCGCTTTGATACAGGAGCCTGCTGGTGATCGGCCGGGTCCGGCCGATTTTTTTAATAGAGAATTTTGTGGCAGAGGAGTGGCAATCCCCTCTCATTCAACATTTTAGTGGAAACAAAGGTTCCGGAACTGGAATATGGCATGCCACACCGACCTCTTGCTGAGATCGGTCGCCCCGACCAGTTTTTCTGCGGAACCGGAGGTAGGGGGGAGGGGGGTTATCTCAGATCCGCGTGGATAACAGGTCGCCCCGACCAATGTGTACGATCGCTCGGACCGACCGATCACTGAGTACGGTCGGGGCGACCACCCCCGCTCATCTGAAACTCCAGTGGAAACGCAGGCCAAAAATCTGGAACAATGGAGGTCACCCCGACCGATTTTGAAATTGATCGGTCCGATCTATTTTTCTGCGGTGCGGGAGGTTGGGGGGAGGGGGGCTACCAATTTTTTTGGAGGTCGGGGTGACCCCCCCGACTTTTTTCCGGAATTGCCGGGTCGGGACCCGGACTTTTTTGGGAATTCTCAGCTCACGATCCGTTCAATCCTAAAAGAAAAGATACCGAAGGATCTAAGCCTTCCCCTTCAGCATCGGCTTAAGGAACTGCCCGGTATAACTCTTCGCCACCCCGGCCACTTTCTCCGGCGTCCCGGTCGCCACGATCTCCCCGCCGGCATCCCCGCCTTCGGGCCCGATGTCGATGATATGGTCCGCGGACTTGATCACGTCGAGGTTGTGCTCGATCACGATTACTGTGTTGCCTTTCTCCACGAGATCGTCGAGCACCTTGATGAGTTTCTTCGTGTCGTCAAAGTGCAGCCCGGTGGTCGGCTCGTCGAGGAGGTAGAGTGTCCTTCCCGTCGCCCTTTTCGCCAGTTCCCGGGTGAGCTTGATCCGTTGTGCTTCCCCTCCGGAGAGGGTCGTGGAGCTCTGGCCGAGCTTGATATAATCCAAGCCGACGCGGGAGAGCATCTCCAGCTTGGAGCGGATGGAGGGGTGGTGCTCGAAGAGCGCGAGCGCCTCCTCGACGCTCATGTCGAGAACATCGGCGATCGATTTGCCCTTGTATTTCACGTCGAGCGTCTCGCGGTTGTACCGCTTCCCCTTGCATTCCTCGCACTCGATATAGACATCGGGCAGGAAGTTCATCTCGATCCGGATCAGGCCGTCACCCTCGCAGGCCTCGCACCGGCCGCCTTTGATGTTGAATGAGAACCGGCCCGGGCCATAGCCCCTCATCTTTGCCTCTTTTGTCTCCGCAAAGACGGTCCGGATCTCATCGAAGAGCTTGGTATACGTGGCCGGATTGCTCCGGGGGGTTCTCCCGATCGGCGACTGGTCGATCACGATCACCTTGTCGATATCAGTATCGAAAACGATCTTGTCGTGTTTGCCGGCCTGCTCACGTGAGTGGTGGAGGATCTGCTTCATGCCCTTGTGGAGCGTCTCGTACACGAGCGTGGACTTCCCGCTGCCGGAAACCCCGGTGACGACCGTCAGGAGACCGATAGGGAATTTTGCATCGATGTTCTTGAGATTGTTCTCCCGGCAGCCTTTTACCGTGATATATTTCTCCGGTTTCCTCCGCTTTGCCGGGACCGGGATCGACTTGGTGCCGGCAAGGTACTGGCCCGTGAGCGACTTTTTGTTCTTCTCGATCTTTTCGGGAGTGCCCTCCGCCACCAGCGCCCCGCCGTGCATCCCGGCCCCGGGGCCCATGTCGATCACGTGGTCGGCGCTGCGGATCATATCCTCGTCATGCTCCACCACGAGCACCGTATTCCCGAGATCGCGGAGCGTCCGCAGGGTCTCGATCAGCTTCCGGTTGTCCCGCTGGTGCAGGCCGATGGAGGGTTCGTCGAGAACGTAGAGCACGCCCATCAGGGTCGACCCGATCTGGGTGGCGAGCCGGATGCGCTGCGCTTCCCCGCCGGAGAGCGTGCCGGCATTCCGGGAGAGCGTGAGGTACCCGAGACCGACCTTCTCAAGGAAGGTGAGCCGGGAGTGGATCTCTTTTAAGATCTGCTTTGAGATCTCCTTCTCTTTCTCGGTCAGCTTCAGGTCGTCGAAGAACCGGATGCCCGCAGATACGGAGAGGTCCGTCACATCGATAATTGATTTCCCGTTGATCCGGACCGCGAGGATCTTGTCCTTGAGCCTCTTGCCCTTACAGGCCGGGCAGTCAAAGACCCGCATGTAGCCCTCCATCTCGCGCTTCCTCCAGTCGGACTTGGTCTGGGCATAGAGCCGGGCGGTCTGCGGGAGAAGTCCTTCCCACTCGCCGTTATGCGACCACTGGGCATCGCCGTTTCTCGTGCTCATCGAGAAATGCATCTTCTCGGTCGAGCCGTACATCAGGGCATTATACTGTGTCTCGGTGAGGTCCTTTATTGGGGTAAGGACTGAGAAGCCGAAGTGCTTTGCGACCGTCGCAAGGTACTGACCCCGGAAACCGTCCATCGGGTTCCGGTACGGCGCCACCGCCCCGTCCGCGATGCACCGGGTCTTGTCCGGGATGATGAGGTCGGCGTCGAACTCCATCTTGACCCCGAGGCCGTGACATTCCCCGCAGGCGCCATAGGGATTGTTGAACGAGAACATTCTCGGCTGGAGTTCCTCAAACGTCATCCCGCAGACCGGGCAGGCAAGGAGCGAGGAGTAGGTGGTCTCTTTTCCCTCGTCATCGAGAACGATGATGAGCCCTTCGGATTTTTTCAAGGCATTCTCGATCGCTTCCGTGAGCCGTGACCGGTCGCTTGTCTCCAGCCGGTCGATCACGATCTCGATATCGTGTTTCTTGTACCGGTCGAGCGTGATCTCTTCGTCGGTCCGGATAATTTTCCCGTTCACCCGGACCCGGGCATACCCTTCCTTGTTCAGGTCTTTTAAGAGCTGCTGGTAGGTCCCCTTCTTCTGCCGGACGATTGGCGAGAGGATGGTGACCTGGCCGGGATGCTCGGCCATGATCTGGTCGGCGATCCGGTCCGGGGTCTGGGCAGCGATGGGAATATTGTGCTCAGGACAGTACGGGGTGCCGATGCGGGCAAAGAGGAGCCGGTAATAATCGTAGATCTCGGTGGTGGTCCCGACCGTTGACCGGGGGTTCTTGGAGGTAGTCTTCTGCTCGATGGCAATCGCCGGCGAGAGCCCCTCGATGTAATCCACATCGGGCTTCTGCATCATGCCGAGGAACTGCCGGGCATAGGACGAGAGCGATTCCATGTACCGGCGCTGGCCTTCCGCGTAGAGCGTATCGAACGCGAGCGTGGATTTACCGGAGCCGGAGACACCGGTGATCACCACGAGCTTGTCGCGGGGGATCTCGACGCTGACATTTTTCAGGTTGTGCTGGCGGGCACCTTTGATGATGATGTTTTTCATTTTACGTGCGGTACAGGTTGGTGTCGGTATTTATAGAAGTGAGGATTGGGGAGGGTGAAAGTGATCCGATTCAAGGAAATCCGCGATCCACGTTGCCCAATCGTTGTCTTTGTCATGAAAATTTTGAAAACTTCAGACGATGGAGCCGGCAAAAGGAAATTCGAGTTTGGAGTGCAAAATTTTCATTGCTTTGGTGCGAAGTCTTTGTCTTCATGCGGGTTTTTTTAGGTAACTTATGAAAAATCTTTATCCATGAAAATTTAAAATTTTAATTATTTTTATTCCGTTCGGGTTGATTACTCGAAAATTAAATACAGTTGATAATGTGAAATCTACTTTTAATCGATCTGTCGGATATTCAGCAATTTCAATAAACAACCTTTCATCTCCAGGTTGTGTAGTTTTATATCTCCACCACATAATGAATCAATCAGCAAGCAGGTAGGTGAATACCTATGGAAGTCGAGGAACAGATCATTAGGGAATTATACCAGGTGCCGCGTCAGCACTATCATGAGATCCTTGATTTTATCCGGGAAAAAAAGAAGAATGCCGGTAAAATAATGGGTGACACCGTACTTGCCAGCGAATCTTCCCTTAAAAAGGACTGGTTACGTCATGAGGAAGACGAGGCATGGGCGGACTTGTAAAAGGCGACGTTGTTGTCGTTTTGTTTCCGTTTTCTGATTTGAAATAATTTAGGAGTAACCGAAAGAATGGATACGAATGTAACCGAGACCGGAAATCCGGAGGCATTACGATCTCTCGTAGTCGTATTCTCCTGCCATCACAACAATACGGAGAAGATCGCGAATGCCTGTGCAAAGGTGCTCGGTGCCGAGGTAAAAACACCCCGGCAGGTTAAGCCCGAAGAGATCGCGGAGTACGACCTGGTAGGTTTTGGCTCGGGAATCTACAGCGCGACATTTGATGCATCCATTCTTGACCTTGCCGACCGGCTGCCCCTGGCAGGCAAGACAAAAGTTTTCCTCTTCTCAACCTATGGGGCCCCGGCCTTCGTGGCCGACAGGAAATTTGTTGAGCATAACCACTCGCAGATCCGGGAAAAACTAACCGCAAAAGGGTACGCGGTCACCGGTGAATTCGGGTGTGCGGGGTGGAACACGAACAGCTTCTTAAAATATTTCGGTGGTCTCAACAAGGGGAAGCCCGATGCCGCAGATCTCCGGAATGCGGAAACGTTTGCACGGGACATGATGGAGAAAGCCCGGGGAGATCTTTGGTATGCCTCACCACTCCTTTGACTATAACCGCCGTTATGTAAATTTCCCATGAAAATCAAATACGTTGAGTTAACAGATCTCACCAAAACAAAGTATAGTGTTTGATTTCCATGCTTCGGGTGTGAACGCCCGTTCATGTGCGTTTCAACAGAGCAGAAAAATCGCCAAACCGGAGAACAAGTGAGGCGAGATTCGGGACATAATCCGTTGGGAGAATCTCCGGCCGATCATCAGTGCAATAAGTGCGCCCAGAATGCCGGGACATACGTCAAAAGCATTTCACACCGCATATTTACGATATCTACAGGGATAGAATTCATTCATTGGCACAGTTCTCTAATTTTTTACGTACTTTGTCATAATCGAATATAAAGGTTGTTTTTATTGATTATTTCTATTGCTCATCAATGGCGATTATAAATCCCTCACTCATTCCATTTTGAGAAATGAAACACTCAAAAAAATAGAGATTGGGCACGTATACAGAATAATTAAGGTCGCCGCTCGCACCGGGAAACATAAGCACTTATTTTACAAATGACCCATGTGACGGCGTTTGAACAGCGGGAGCATGAACAGCTCAGCCAAATATGGTACATGAAACTGTTGTGGCCCTGAACTATAAAAAAGGGAATTTGCGCGCTCAACATATACAAGAGCATTACCTATATCACGGTTTTTAACCCGGTTGTTAAAATCAGACTGCGCCGACAACCGGCAAGTGGACTTAAACGGTCCCCTTCACTTTTTCACAACTGACCCGGGAATTCGGGTTTTATACTGACATTTATTTTTGCAACATAACGTCTTGGAACAATGTTTGCGGAGGTTATGACACAGATGGATTTATAGTAGTTATGTATGATTAATAAAACAAAATTATATATAGGATAAATCCCAACGCATACAAAGTTTTTCAACAGGTCGAGGATTCACATGAAGAGCAGTACCCCTTACAAATTTTATAATGAATCAAAAAATTCGCCAGGTTGCATATGGCGGAAATTACCTGAAAATGCCCTGCGTTCCAGTGTGCTGGTTTTCCTGGTGCTCTCCCTGCTCGCCGTATGCCCGGCACAGGCCGGTACGAAATACATGGCCGGAAACCCTGAACTGAACGCACATATCGCAGGGACCAACGAGTTTTCTCCGGGGGACGATATCAACATTCAGGTTGTCATCGAGAACACGGGCCTCAACCAGTTCAAGATCGTCAAATCCGGCATTGTCGACCCCAACGACCTCTCGAACACGGCAAAACATCTGACAGTGACCCTGGGAGCGGCAGATGCACCTGTCATTGTC